>Ga0209066_10000205_pt1 | contig 91152 bp, 150 predicted proteins | sample All_14_2_FD_187198 | JGI IMG/M metagenome (GOLD analysis project Ga0209066, IMG submission 187198) | Freshwater microbial communities in response to fracking from Pennsylvania, USA - Allegheny Zone_MetaG_DW_15 (SPAdes) (version 2) ...
TGCCGAAGGTGGGCGGGCCCTTGTGCTCGCCCACCGCGGCGAACTCCTGACGCAGGCCGCCGACAAGCTCGCGAAGACGACCGGCCTGCGCTGTGCCACCGAGAAGGCGGAAGAGAGCTGTCTCGACAGCTGGTACCGCGTCGTCGTGGGGAGCGTCCAGACGCTCATGCGTCCGTCACGCCTGGAGCAGTTCGATCCGTCGCACTTCGATACCATCGTGGTCGACGAGGCGCACCACGTGCTCGCTGAGAGCTATCAGCGGGTGCTCGACCACTTCTACGACGCCCGGGTGCTCGGCGTGACGGCCACGCCCGACCGTGGCGACATGCGCAACCTTGGCAGCTACTTCGACTCACTCGCCTACGAGTACACCCTGCCGCGCGCCATCAAGGACGGCTACCTGTGCCGCATCGAAGCGCAGACCATCCCGCTCAAGCTCGACCTCACCGGAGTGGCCATCCAAAACGGCGACTTCCGCGCGGCTGACGTTGGTACCGCGCTCGACCCGTACCTGCACCAGATAGCTGACGAGATGCTCGCTGCCGGATGCATAGAGCGGCGCAGCGTCGTGTTCCTGCCGCTCATCAAGACCTCGCAGAAGTTCACGCAGATACTCGCCGATCGCGGCTTCCGCGCAGCCGAGGTCAACGGTGAGAGCACCGACCGCGCCGAGGTGCTCGCAGACTTCGAGGCGGGTCGCTACGACGTGCTCTGCAACTCGATGCTTCTGACCGAAGGATGGGACTGCCCAGCGGTCGATTGCATCGTGGTGCTCAGGCCGACGAAGATCAGGAGTCTGTACGCTCAGATGGTGGGCCGTGGCACGCGACCGGCGCCTGGCAAGGATTCGCTGTTGCTGCTGGACTTCCTGTGGCACACGGAGCGCCACGAGCTCTGCCACCCCGCGCACCTCATCGCCGAGAGCACGGACGTTGCCGCCAAGATGACCGAGATCATCGAAGAGGCCGGATGCCCGGTCGACATCGAGGTCGTGGAAGTCCAAGCCGAGAGCGATGTCGTGTCCGAGCGTGAGGAAGCACTCGCCAAGACGCTCGCCGAGATGAAGCACCGCAAGCGCAAGCTCGTCGACCCGCTCCACTTCGAGATGTCCATCCAGGCCGAGGACCTCGCCAACTACGTTCCCGCGTTCGGGTGGGAGATGGCGCCGCCGTCCGAGAAGCAGACGGCCACGCTCGAGAAGCTCGGCATCCTGCCGGACGCGATCGAGTGCGCTGGCAAGGCGTCGCTCCTGCTCGACAGGCTCGACAAGCGCCGCCATGAGGGACTCACCACACCCAAGCAGATCCGCTTCCTCGAGCAGAAGGGCTTCAACCACGTCGGCACATGGAGCTTCGACGCGGCATCCAAGATGGTCGCGCGGATCTCGGCCAACGGCTGGAAGACGCCGCTCGGTGTGGATCCCCAGACATACGTACCGGAGGTGCAGCAATGACCATGAACAAGCTTTCAGACTTGAACAACCACCTGTTCGCTCAGCTTGAGCGGCTTGGAGATGAGGGACTGACCGGCGACGGGCTCACACAGGAGATAGAGCGCGCACGTGCCGTCTCGTCAGTGGCCACACAGGTGATCGCGAACGGCACGCTCGTACTCAAGGCGGCGGCGTTTCAAGACGAGCGCATGACAGCCAACAAGTCACTCCCACCGATGCTGGAGGGCTAGACGATGGCGCAGACCGGCAGGATACCAGGCAGCAAGAACACGCGGTTCCACATATGGACACCCGAGGAGAAGTCGTACCTCGCCGAGATCGTTCCAGGCCGGGGCCACGCCGAGATATGCGCCATGATGCGCGATCGCTTCGACTCCGATCTGGCGGACACGCAGATCAAGGGAGCCATTACGAGATTCGGTCTGAACACCGGGCGCACGGGCTACTTCGAGAAGGGCACTGTGCCGCCCAACAAGGGCCGCAAGGGATACTGCCCGCCTGGATGTGAGAAGGGCTGGTTCCCGAAGGGGAACATCGCCGCGAACCGCGTGGAGATCGGCACGGAGAAGCTCCGACAGGACGGTTACGTATGGGTGAAGGTCGCCGACGGCCAGAAGAACCGCAACTGGATCTCCAAGCACGTGCTCGCGTGGGAAGCCGCCAACGGTCCCGTACCGCCCGGCCACTGCGTGATGATCAAAGACGGCGACCCGCACAACGATTCGCTTGAGAACCTGCTGCTTATCAGCAAGAAGGACATCGTGCGGTTCAACCAGCTCAGGATGCCACGAGGCAGTGGCGGAGTGACCGAATCGGGCGTGCTTGTAGCGCGAGTCGCCAACGCGATCGCAGAGGCGAAGCGGAGGGCATCATGAAGTGCTCGTGGGACTGCTCGAAGTATCGTGAGCGCCCTGATGCGGCGTGCGTCGGTGACGAGCAGCTGTGCCTGGCCGCCATCTGCATCGACGAGCGTCACCCCGACCGGGGCGACATGCCGCGCTGCACGCTCGCTACCGAATCGCGCGAATGGTGGCCGCTCCTGCGCACCGGTGCGCTCGTGCTCCGAGGCGCTGAGTGCACCGCGAACGCGAAACCGCGACTGTTCGACATCTACTAGAGAGGGAGGAAGAAATGACGGACCTCGGCTGGATCACCGACGATGAGGAAGAAGCAGAGAGTCTCGAATATGAGATCAACATTGAGATCGACATCGGCATCGCCACCTGCCGCGTGTGCGGGTGCACCGAGAACGACCCCTGTCCCGGTGGATGCCACTGGGTGCCTGATCCAGAAGGCGACCTCTGCAGCGAGTGTGCCACCGGGATGTGGGCCATGCCTGACGGCCGCGTGCTGCACGTCGACAAGGGCCTCGGCGGGACGTATATGACGTTCCCCGCGAACTCACGCCACCGTGTGAAGTCCCCGAAGCTCCCCATGCGCGACACGCGCGAGGAAGCCCAAGCCGACCTGGACGAGTACGCCATCGCCAAGGGCGGACGCCGGAGGCTGGCGGTGCGACGTGGCTAGATTCACCGGCTCCACCGTCGAGCTTCGCTCCGTCGAACCGCACTTCTCGGCTGAACGCGATGGGCGCAAGCCCAACACGCTTCGGCAGATGACCGATGCTGAGTACGCCGCGACGCTCGTGTGTGAGCGTGTGCGCATCGTCGGCCCTGATAGCGCTACGTTCGAGCGCGAGATCACATCGGTGGTCGACGTGAACGACGTGTTCGAGCTGGAGACGTGTGACCGGCTCGTGGTGATCTCGTGGAAGCACGACCCAAAGGGCGAGCGCGAGCAGGTACTCAAGACATGCCCAGTGTGCGGCAAGCCGTTCGACGCGACAGAGCGTCCGCCATCCTCTCTGTACTGCTCAAAGCGCTGCGCAACAGTGCAAGCGAAGCGCGAGTACAGGAAGCGCAAGAATGTAGCAGCAGCGAAGCCAGCACTCGACGCCGATTGTGCCGCGTGCATCAGCGTCGGAGTCGACTTCTCCGAGACCTGCATGGGCAAGCCATGTCCGCATTGGAGGAGCCGCAATGTCTGATCGCGAGACTGATCTGCTCGAGGTGCTCGACGCGATCGACCCGGCGTCATGCAGCTACGAGGAGTGGGCGCAGATCGGGATGGGCCTCAAGCACGAGGGCCACACCGCATCGGACTGGGACAGGTGGTCACAGCGTGACCACAAGCGATACCACGCCGGGGAGTGCTTCCGGAAGTGGGACACGTTCCGCGGCTCAGACAAGCCCGTGACCGGCGGCACCATCGTCGCGATCGCACGTGACCACGGCTGGAGGCCGCCTGCTCGTGACACCGGCTACGCACTGGATTGGGACAGCGTCATCGGCCCCCGCGAGGACAAGCGCGCCATCGTCGCCGACGTAGCATGGGTCGAGGGCGAGGACATCCCGGAGCCGGACGACGCGGCGTGGGACGCCACCGGAGAGCTCATCCGGTATCTGGAGACGCTGTTCGAGGCCGGGGAGAACGTCGGCTACGTGACCGGCTCATGGGAGAAGGACGGCCGGTTCCTGCCGAAGAAGGGCAACTACGACAGGACCGCGGGCGAGCTCATCCACGAGCTTTCCAAGAGCCGGGACTTCGGCCGCGTGTTCGGCGACTTCGACGAGGCCGTGGGCGCGTGGATCCGCTTCAACCCGCTCGATGGTCGCGGCGTGAAGAACGAGAACGTGACAGAGTTCAGGTACGCGCTCGTCGAATCAGACGACATGCCAATCGCCAAGCAGAACGCCATCATCCGCGAGCTTGAGCTACCGGTAGCCGCACTCGTGCACTCGGGCGGCAAGAGCCTGCACGCCATCGTGCGGGTGGACGCCCCTGACTACGACGAGTACCGCAAGCGCGTCGACTACCTGTACGACTTCTGCAAGAAGAACAAGCTCGAGCTCGACACCCAGAACAAGAACCCCTCCAGGCTATCCAGGATGCCCGGTGTGACGCGCAACGGACACAAACAGTTCCTGGTGGCCACGAACATCGGCAAGGCGAACTGGGCCGAGTGGCGTGCGTGGGTGGACGAAGCCGAGGACGTGCTGCCGGTCGATGTGACGGACTTCTCTGATGAGTGGGACGAGGATATCCCGACAGAGGCGTCGGTCATCGACGGCATGCTCGCTCAGAACGAGAAGATGATGCTGGCCGGTCCTTCCAAGGCGGGCAAAACGGTCGCGTTGCTGGAGCTCGCATGCGCGGTCGCGAGCGGCGGCACGTGGTTCGGGGCGAAGTGTGCGCAAGGCGACGCGCTCTTCGTGAACTTCGAACTCAAGCGCGAGAGCAGGATCCGCCGCGTGAAGCAGATATACGAGGCGTGCGGGTACTCGCGGGAAAGCGCCGGCCGCCTGCACTTCCTTGACCTGCGCGGGCACTCGGCGCCGCTTCAGCAGCTCATCTCCAAGATCGTGCGCCAGACGGTCAAGTACCAGTGCTCGCTTCTCGTACTCGACCCCATCTACAAGATCATGCAGGGCGACGAGAACAACGCCGAGGCCGTGGGCGCGTTCTGCAACCAGCTCGACAGCCTGGGCAGACAGCTCGGGTGCTCGATCGTATACTGCCACCACTACTCAAAGGGGCAGCAGGGCCAGAAGTCATCGATGGACCGTGCGAGCGGTAGCGGCGTGTTCGCTCGCGACGCCGACGCACTCCTGGCGATGACCGAGCTCGAGGTCACCAAGGAGATACTGGCGGCGTACGTGAACCACTCCGAGTGCGCGTTCATCCCGCGCTGGCTCGAGGAGCACGGGCATGCAGGCGTGCTCGACGATGTGCCGCAGGACACGCTGGTGGTCGCCACGGCGCTCCGTACGGCGCTCGTTGAGCTTCTCCCGAACAAGGCCATGAACGCGCTCATAGCGGCACTCGACGAGCTCAACGAGGCCGTCTCAAAGGCGAGCGCATACCGCATCGAATCCACGCTCAGGGACTTCGCGCCTCACCCGCCTGTCAACGTCTGGTACAGGTTCCCGGTGCACGAGGTGGACACCGTTGGGATCCTCGCGGACGCACAGATCAAGGACCTCATCGACCCGGTGAAGAAGGCGAAGGCGGTCCAGTCAAGCATACGGGCGAGCAGGAAAGAGGTCGCCGAGATGCGGGAGCTCGAATCCATCAGGAGCGCGATCGACAACGCGAACCTTGGCGAGCCCCCGACAGTGCGTCAGGCGATGGAGTACCTCGGGCTCGACGCGTCCGATGAGGCGGCGAAGAAGAGGTTCAAGCGGAAGCTCCCGAGCATCGATCACGAGATCGTGTGCGTCGACACGTCACAGAATCTGTACGTCATCAAGCCGAAAGCAGGTGCACATCATGGTGGGTAGGACAGTGGGTAGGACAGTGTGTCGTACCCCGGGGGTAGGACAGGGTAGGACATACCCCGTCCGACGGGGGTCGGACAACCCCCCTACTACAAGTAGTAGGTGTGTCGTGCACACCCCCCCAGGGGTGGGGGTCGGGCCGGGCTGCGCCCGACACCTCCACCCCCAGGGAGGCGGTGCACTCCCGCGCCGCCTGTACGACCGTCGGTCAAAGCGAGGTGCAGACCGATGACGATCGAGTTCTTCATGCCGATGGTGCCGCCGACGATGACGCATCAGGACAAGCAACTCGCGGTGAAGAAAGCCGGCCGGCCGGTGATGTTCGACTCGGCAGAGCTCAAGGCGGTCCGGGTGAAGCTCCGTGACCATCTGGGACCGCATGTCGGCGGCCTGAGACTCAGCGGAGCGTTGAGGCTGATGGCCAAGTGGTGTTGGCCGTGTGATGGCACCGGGCATGTGAACGGCGAGTACCACACCGACAAGCCCGACACGGACAACGTGGCCAAGACGCTCAAGGACGCGATGGAGGACGTGGGAGCGTTCGCGATAGGCGACCAGCAAGTGGCGAGCGACATCACCGAGAAGTTCTGGGCGGACGTGCCAGGGATCTACGTGAGACTGGAGGAGCTGACATGACGGGGCTGTTCCCGAGGACACCCGATGAGGCGCACGAGCATCTGGGGCGCGTGCTCGACAACGAGCGGAAGATGCGCAAGCTGATGCGCTCGCAGAAGCCGGACGAGTACGCATACTGGACGAAGCGGATCGCCGAGATGGACGAAGCGCTTGAGTGCCTCGAGGTGCTGAAGCCGGTGCAGCGATGAGCGACGTGCTGCTGTGCCGCACGTGTCGATCGTGGAACAACTATCGAGCGGCATTTCCGGATGCGATTGACCCAGGCTGTAAGCGCATCTGCGACAAAGGCCACGAGACGCACGCCGATAGCTGGAAGCCGTGCTGGATGCCTCGGACACCAAAGCAGCTTGCACAAGAAGCGAACGATGAGGGGAGGCTGTTCTGATGAGCGACGTTTACGAGATGGCGAAGGTGCTTGCCGGAAACCGGAAGGTGAGTGCAACAGCGGCAGACTACGGCACGATGTCGACCGCCGAGTTCGTGGAGGGCGTGTTCTCAACGAACGACCGGGACACTGCGCGTGATGTGCTCGTGAAGGTGATCGACACCGAGCGCAAGCGTGGCGACTTCTTCCGTGACGCGCTCGACGCGCTCCACGAGTGTCCACCCGTACACCTGGATTACCCGTGCAAGGGCCGCAAGGGGAAGCCGTGTCCATACGAGGGCGACGATGGCATCGACTACGCCGCCTGTTGGGACGAAGTAGAGAGGCGGCAGCGATGAGCATCCTGACCGACCTGCGTGCGGCGTTGGAGGCGAAGCATGAGGCGATTAGACGCTGCCAGCAAGACCATTGCGAAGCTGCCCTTAGCGAGATGGCATACCTTGAGCTGTACTCAGCGCTCGGGACGTACCGCAAGCTTCGCACCGACGACACCATCCGAGCCCTGCTCGACGTGGCAGAGGCGGCAGAGCGTGAGCCGAGATGCCCGTTCTGTAGCGCATTCCGCAACATGCGAGGGGTAGAGCGCAAGCCGCATCTAGCCGACTGCCCGCTCGCCCCACTTGTGAAGGAGCGTGGACTGTGAGCATCCTACCCGACCTCGAAGCGGCGTTGGATGCTTGGCTCGAAGCGGAGGACGCCTATCTGACGTATGACCGTGCCGACATCGTTGAGCTGGCCCGTCGCCTCGATAGCAAGATGAGTGCGAGGTCAGTACTCGTGTCGCGTCTCCTCACCGACGACACCATCGCCGCACTCATAGCGGTGGCACGGGCGGCAGACGAACTGTCCTGCATCGTCATCGAGAAGTCGCTTAACCTCGACTGGGAGTACCCGAGAGGGATGTGCAAGGGGTGTGAGCAAGAAGCACTCTGCGCCGCCCTCGAACCACTCGTGAAGGAGGCCGACGATGAGTGACCGCATAGACGAGTTGGTGGAGACAGTGAGAACGGCGTGTGAGGTCATTGATGACGAGGGTTCGACCCCGTCGCGGCCTTGCACGGTGTACGGCGATGCTCTCACCGAACTCGCCACCATCGCACGCGAGAACGCTGCCGAAGCCGACATCCAGCGCAAGCGTGCCGACTTCTTCCGCGACCAGCTCGACGCGCTCAACGGGTGTCCGACCGGCGACGACTATCCGTGCAAGGACCGCAAGGGTGAGCCGTGTCCATACCTTACCGACGCGGGCATCCCCGACTACGCCGCCTGTTGGGACGAAGTAGAGAGGCGGCAGCGATGAGTGAGCTACTGACCGAGATGCTGAAGGTTGGGCTGCTGCTCATCGAGGTGCTTGTAGTGGTGTGGCTGCTTGGCAGGAATGAGAAGACCATCGTACGCGTGCTGGACTTCGTGACACGCAGCTTGTTCGGGGGAGGACAAGATGGGCGCTGACCTGATTACGGCTGTGCTGGTCAAGCCGCACGGCAAGGAGTTGGACTGGGAGGCTGCGCATGCCGTAATCGACACGATGGTTGCGGATGACTTCGATGAGCAGTTCGTATGTGCGTTTGGGTTCGAAGACGCGATGGATAGTGTGGCCATCGAAGACCTGCGGGACACGGCGCACCAGGCGTTTCTCGATGTCCAGAATGCTCATGAGAACAGTTATCGGCATCTGAACGTGTACGCGGACATGTACGGCATCGGTTTGGATGTGCTGGTTGTCGGGGGAACGTCGTGGGGTGATTCGCCAGACGGTCTGGATGCGTTCATCGGTGTTAGTGCATGTAGGGAGGCTGCAGAGGCGGCTGGTTTCCTGTTCGACCTGCGGGAATGGGGTCGTGACTAAGAAATCGTTATCTGGTAGAATGAAGATATGAAACTACATCCGATGGATAGATGCGTTGAACAGGACATGGGGTTTGTTACCCCGTGTTGGCTCTGGATGGGTGCTAAGAACTCCAAGGGTTATGGGATGCTGAAGTGGAAGGGTCGTGTGTTTCGTTCTCATAGGTGGTTCTATGAGCACTTCGTCGGTCCGATTCCAGCGGGTTTGCAGCTGGACCACCTCTGTAGACAGCGGGACTGCGTGAATCCACGGCACTTGGAACCTGTCACATGTGCGGAGAACATCGGGCGTGGTAAGCATGGTGCGTTGTCTGCTGCGGAAGTGCTAGAGATTAGAAGGCGGCTTAGGGTATGCCACTATGGTGAGCAGAAACGCATAGCTGCTGAGTTTGGTATTAGCCCAGTGACTGTTAGCCAGATAAAGCTGGGTAAGGTGTACAGGCGCGTGTAGGGACGACCATGGATTGGCGTCCAAACGGAAGGCCCACGGGGGCCGAGGAAGGAATGGACATGGGTGACTTTGCTGACCTGCTTGGCAAGACCAAGGGGTACGACGCGTTCGCCAAGAAGGAGGAGGAGTACGAGGAACGGGCGAAGAGCTTCGTCAACCGTCTCTGGCTCCCCGCCGACTCGTCCACCCGCATCGTGTTCTTGGACGACGACCCGCCCATCATCGAAGAGCACCAGGTCAAGATTGATGGGGACTGGCGGCACTGGTTTACGTGCCTGCGTATCCTGGGCGAGGCATGCCCCATCTGTGACGGCACAGACAACAAGCCATCGACGGTCGGGTTCTACACGGTAATCGACCTGGCTGAGTGGACCGACAAGCGCGGGGGCACGCACAAGAACGAAGTGAAGTTGTTCCCTGCCAAGTTCAAGACGCTCCAGGTGCTGAAGAAGCTCTCGTCCAAGCGTGGGTCGCTCGAAGGAGCGATGTTCGAAGTGACGCGTACATCGTCGGACGCACCGAACACGGGGGACGTGTTCGACTACGAGCAGAAGCTGACGAAGGCCGAGATTCTGGAACTGAACCCTGATGCGAAGCCGTTCGACTACGCGGAGATTCTGAAGCCACGTTCCGCTGCTGACATCCTGTCGGCGCTCAAGAAGGCGACCCGTACGAGTGCCTTGTCCGATGACGATAGTGGTGAGCGTATCAGCTGGTAGTGGCCCGTATGCTTTTGCGGCCCTGGTAGGTGTCCAAGTACCTGCCAGGGCTGCATCAGCTTAGAAGGGGTGGCAGATGATTGTCAGGACAGAACAGGAACTTGCCGAGGTGTTCAATGCACTGCAGGGTTCGAAGCGGTACTGCGTAGATGTTGAAACCGTTGACCGAGGGTACCCAGATGTGAAGTTGACGGGTATCGGTATTGGTTGGAGCACGCAGGATGGCGCGTACATCCCGACTGGGCACGTCGATGGCTCGCAGCTGCCAGAGGAACTGGTGCTGGAGCGACTGCGTACGTTTGCTGCTGAGAACCAGGACAAGCTCGTTGTGATGCACAACGCCAAGTACGACATGAAGGTCCTGAAGCTGCTTGGTGGCGTGGAGTTCGGGCCATTGATATTCGACACGATGGTTGCCTCGTGGCTCATCGACACCGAGGGCGAGCATGGCCTGAAGGCACTCGTGCGCAGGTACATGAACTACGCGATGACCGAGCTGGACGAGATAACGCCGAAGGAGAAGCACCTGGTCACTGGTGATTCCGTGTACCGCACCGACCTGGTGCCCATTGAGACCCTTGGCGCGTACGCTGCGGACGATGTGACGAAACCGCTTGCACTGATGGACATGTTCTTGCCAAGACTCGAAGCGGATGACCTGATGAAGGTGTTCGCAGAGTTGGAGATGCCCAAGGTGTCCATCTTGATGGACATGGAGATGGCTGGTGTGCGACTCGATGTTGAGACCCTGGAGCGAAGGGCGGCTGAGGCACCTGGTGTGCTTGCAGAGATAGAGAAGCGGATGTACTCGCTGCGCCCGAATGGGGAGCCGTTCAACGCGGGTAGCACCAAGCAACTGAACGAGATTCTGTTCGGTGAGTTGGGCATCAGCCCGATTGGTGAGCCTGGTAAGACAGGTCTGTACAGCACTAGCAAGGCGAACATGGAGAAGTGGGAGGGGAAGTATCCGCTCGTCGCTGCGATTCTTGAGTACCGTCAGGTGTCGAAGTTGATGGGCACGTACCTGAAGGGCTTGAAGTTGCGGGTTGGGCCAGATGGTCGTATCCGCACGAGGTTCAACCCGATTCTGACGACAGGCAGGCTCAGTTCGAGTCAGCCGAACCTGCAGAACATCCCGAGGCCCGACAATGACAAGTTCGGGCTGCGCGAGATGTTCGTCGCGTCCCCTGGCAAGAAGCTGGTGGTCACCGACTACAGCCAGATTGAACTGAGGGTGCTCGCACACATCAGTAAGGACCCGCGCCTGACCGAAGCGTTCAAGAATGCCGAGGACCTGCACTCGGTGACGGCGAAGTTGCTCTTCGACCTGCCTGAGCCTGTCAGTGAGGTCAAGCACCTGCATGCCCATGAGCGGTCGATTGCCAAGACGTTCAACTTCGCAGTCGTCTACGAGGCTGGCCCGAAGGTGCTGGCTGCTGGGGCGAAGGTCTCTGAGACGAAGGCACGGGAACTGCGCGACAAGTTCATGCAGAAGTATGTCGGTGTGAACGCATACATCGAGGCGATGCACGCCTACGCAAACAAGCATGGGTACGTCACGACTGTCACGGGACGGAGGCGGCACCTGCCTGATGCACAGCTGAGCGGTCGGTCGAGTCGTGAGCACGCACTGAAGAGTTCAGCCGAGCGGCAGGCATCGAACAGTCCGATTCAGGGCAGTGCTGCGGACGTGCTGTTCATCGGTATGCGGAACATCAGGCGACGGCTTGAGGCCGAGGGCATTCTGGAGCGGGTAACGCTGGTGCTGCAGGTCCACGACGAAGTTGTGTATGAGGTAGATGAGGACATTGCCGAGTATGCGGCGCAGTTGGTGACCGAGGAGTTGGAGAGCGCAGTGCAGTTGCGTGTGCCTCTTGTTGCTGACACGGCCATCGGTATGCGCTGGTCGGATTGCAAATGACACCCATCAATCGTGGCAGTAAGGCACGCAACAAGGCCGCTCAAACGCGCTACAAGGTTGCCACGATAGGCTCACAACCCTGCCCCACATCCGCCGTGAATGCTTGACACAGACTACGTTATATGCCACGATAGTAGTAGGGAACCATCCTGTACTTGACTTGCAGTAGATGTGAAGGAGATGGGGAGCGATGCAGACGGTGCTGATTCGGAGTGTCACAGGGACTGAGGTACTGCAAGGTTTGCTGCGCGACCAGGGTGTGATGGTGTGCCACCGCAATGAGGACGGGTTCCGCACGTTCTTGATTCCAGATGCGCTGGACTTCGAGGACACGTTCTACCGTGCGATGGATGTGCTGCATGAGCACGGCGTGCGGGTGTCCGCCACAGAGGTGCGGGTCGAGTACAAGGCACCTGGTGCACGTCGCAGGGTCAAGAAGGTCGAGTCGTTCTGCAACTGGAAGACCACGCATCTGCAGGCACGCCAGATAGCAGAGGTGACGGTGCAGTTCTTCCGTTACGCACGAGACGAGCAGAGAAGAGGACAGCATGCGGCTGGGGAGCTGGCTGGAAATCGCTGAGTCTGACGACATCAGTTTCGAACGTCTGAAGGCTACGCTGGAGGTACCGAATCCCGAGTACCTGTCTGCAGTGCAGCAGGGGTTCAGCACGGCGGGTATGGCGCGGATGGACCCGTTGTACCAGGAGAGCCACAGGCAGGGCGAGCGGACACTGCTTGTCCCGCGTGCACTTGTGAACCTGTACGGGCGTGGTAAGGACGTGGTGGACGAGCGGTCGGATGGATTCGACGCGGACATGCCGTTGAAGCTCGCACTGGGTCCCACTGACGAGCGTAAGGAAGACCAGACGGCGTTCGTGGATGCGGTCGTGAAAGCAGCGACTGCGCGTGCGGGTGCCATTGGGCAAGCGAGTCCTGGGTACGGGAAGCAGCAAGCCCTGGATTCGCTGCTTTGGACAGAGCAGGGTCTCTTGCTGATGGAAGACGTTCGGGTTGGAGACCGAATCTATGGTGCTGATGGCTTGCTGCACACGGTCACAGGAGTGTTCCCGCAGGGGATGCAGAAGAGTTACCGCGTAACGTTCACAGATGGTTCCAGTGTTGAAGCGGGGATGGAGCATCTGTGGACTGTTCAGAGTGATAGGTCTCGTCGTCAGGGTGGGCGGTGGAAGACCAAGACGCTCCGAGACATCGTTGATTCGGGTCTAGTTAGTAGCGACGGGCATACGCGCTGGTATGTCCCGATGACACAGCCGATTCAGTTCCCGAAGCAGCTGTATGCGGTAGCTCCGTACGCGCTCGGGTGCTTGCTGGCGGACGGGTCGTTTGTTGGCGGGGTGTCCTGGTCTAACATGGAAGCTGATGTGCGTGAAAGGCTACAGGCTGCGCTACCTGATGGGTGCAGCCTAGGTGCACCAAGGCAGGGCAAAGACCACTATGTTCGTGGGTTCATGCAGTATGCACGGATACTTGGGCTTGCAGGTGTACGGTCGTGGGAAAAGAGTGTGCCGAAGCAGTACTTGTACGGAGCTGTTGAGGACCGCCTTGCCTTGCTACGTGGTCTGTTCGATTGCGATGGGTCTGTGACCTGTGCAGGGAAGCAGCTGGAGTACACGACATCGTCGTGGCGGTTGGCGATGGACGTGCAGTTCCTCGTGGAGTCTCTAGGTGGGACTGCACGGAAGGCTAGGCGGACCACGAAGTACACGTACAAAGGTGAGAAGAAAGAAGGACGGCCCAGCTATCGACTGACGTTGCTGCTGCCTGATGGATATGAGCCGTTCTCGTCTGAGAAGCACACTAGTAGGTACACGAAGACTGGAAGGTACCAGCCAAGGCGAGCAATCAAGTCAGTTGAGTACTCTGGGTTAAAGCCCATGCAGTGCATCAGTGTAGACGCACCTGACCAGTTGTACTTGACCGACCATTGCATCGTGACGCACAACACGCTGTGTGCGCTCGCCGCTGCTGCCAAGCTGGGCAGGACGACAGCTGTGTTGGTACACAAGTCGTTCCTGATGAACCAGTGGGTCGAGCGCATTGAGCAAGCACTGGACATCGACCCGAGGGACATAGGGTTCGTCCAGCAGGACCGCTGTGAGTTCCGTGGGAAGAAGATAGTCCTGCTGATGGCTCAGTCGCTGCTCGCCCGTGAGTACGACCCTGACCTGTACACGTACTTCGGAACCGTGGTTGTGGACGAGGTGCACCGATTCGGTGCGGTCGAGTTCCGCAAGGTGATTACGAAGTTCCCAGCGAAGTACCGTATCGGCGTGACGGCGACCCCTGACAGACGTGACGGGCTGCAGGAGGTGTTCTTCAAGCACATCGGTGAGATTGCCCATGTCGGGTCAGTCCCGAGTCTGAAGGCCCGTGTGAAGTTCGTCACTGCGAAGATGGCCGTGACTGACTCGATGTTGCGTGGCATGACTTCACGGCGGCAGGGCGGGCGGCGGGTCTTCGACCTGAACAAGGTGACCCAGTACGTCGTGGACTGTGAGACGCGGAACCGCCAGATAGTGAAGTTGCTCTACGATGCCTTGCGTGCTGGGCGGAAGGTCCTCGTCCTGTCGTCGCGCCGTGAGCATCTGACAGTGATTGCTGACCTGTTTGATGCAGAGATGCCCAAACAGCATGCGCGGTACTCGCACGGCTACTACGTTGGTGGGATGGCAGAGCGCGACCTGCGTATCACGGCAACACGTCCACTTATCCTGGCGACGTTCCAGATGGCACAGGAGGGGTTGGACATACCCGACCTTGACACGCTGTTCCTAGTGACCCCGAAGGGCGACATAGTGCAGGCAGTCGGACGTATCCTGCGTCAGCACTCCGAGAAGCGACCACCGCTGGTAATCGACTTCGTAGAGCCTCAGATTCCGATGTCCGCTAGTCTCATGCGAAAGCGGGCAGGGATGTATCGTGAGATGGGGTGTATCCTTGACTAGACCACTTGACAAAGATACTGTTATACGTCAGTATGATAGTAGGAACCTTGACAATCGGATACTGACCCTCACCCCGCCCTTGTACTGAGGCACGCGCGGACAAGGAGATGGGGATATGGCAATCACGAACAGCGAGTTCACGCAGGAGCAGGTCGATGCAGCGGTCGGGTATGAAGCGGCTGAGGCAGAGTTCATCGAAGGAAAGAAGACCTGGCTCTACAAGGGAAAGCCGCAGGTGAAGAAGACCCAGAAAGAGGCGTACGCAATAGGTGAGGCGAAGCTACGTGCCGCTGATGACCGATGCAGGGAGGTAGGCATCGACTGGATGGAGTACCTCGGAGACGGGAAGTACAGATGGGATTTCGCGGAGATTGTTCAGGCCGCGATTGAGGCTGGCAAGGTCACGTAGAGCAAGGTGGGTGAGGGTCGGTCCGATTGTCACTGATGTGTACTGAGGAGGATGAGATGAGCAAGGTACAGGATGGTGCGTTGGAGATGGATGCCGAGGCTTGCAGCGCGATGGTGCTCATGAGCGCGTCGGCTTCGACAGTGGTGGAGCGAGCGGACATGCTGGCAACAGTGCTCGACCAGTTGCCTGCACTGCCCACGGAGGACCTGGTGTCTGGATTCGTCCAGGTGGAGCGGGCATCCAAGATGCTGTCCACGTTTACCGATGCGGTAAAGAAGGAACTCGTCACGAACGCCAAGAAGGACGTGCCCGCGAGCGGACGGTTCTTTGCGGAGGATGCCGAGGTGGACGAGAAGGGGCATCGGTATCTGATTGGTGCCAATGGTGAGCGACTGCAGGCACAGAAGCGGGTCAGTACGTCATTCGATGTCGAGAAGGCTGCTGCACTACTGCGGGAACTCGGTCTGTGGGAGCAGGGCACCGAGAAGGTAGAGCATGTGGCACCCATCGAGGAGGTCAAGCAGACCCACGATGAACTGCTGCGGCTCGTGGACGAGTCAGCGACGTTCGACTGTGCTGAGTCCCACAGGGAGTTCGAGCGCCTCGTCGGTTCGTTGATTCATGTCGCCCAGGGTCCGTCAGAGACGAAGGTCGAGGCGCTGGTGACACTTGGTCTGCTCCCAGTTGCACGGGTCAATGAACTGATGACCACGACCATCACGTACGCGGTGATTCCACCGAAGGCAAAGAAGTGATGTGTGCAGGATGTTGGTGCTTGGAGGCATCTGATGAGTCTGCTTGAGTTCTCGATAATCGGCTCGGACGTGCGGCATGCTGACCGCTACAGTGGGGGGTCGTTGCACTCGTCGCTATGCTCTGTCGCACACGTGGCTGCGTCTAGCAAGCAGCTGGACACGCAGGAGCACACGGAGGCCAAGCGGCCATGCAAGAACTGCCTAGCAGTGCTGCGTGCGGAGTACAACAGACAGTTCGACGTTCTCACAGAGGTCGGCCTCGACTTCCAGAAGTTCCGAAGGGGTGACATCTGATGAAGCCTGCCGTTGAGGACATGTTGCGCAAGGCGACCAAGGAACAGTTGACCGACGCGCTCCTGTCAGCGTGCCAGGAACTAGCTGTGCAGCTTGAGGAGTACGACATGCTCTACGGAGACGGAGAGAAGTACATCGCTGCAGGCAGTTTGAACAATCAGGTACTGAAGCATCTGAAGTACCCCGATACAGTAGTGGGGGGCTGAGATGGCACGTAGGAAAGCACCGAGTGCAGCCGAGGGGAAGCGGTTCGGTACAACGACCATCACGCCTGAGAAGTCACAGTTCGACATCCAGGGCGTGCTCACGAAATACGGCGTGGAGGCGAGTCAGTGGACCATGCTGGCTGACCGCTGGGTGCTGCGGTTCCGACTGAACGAGCGGAACTACCTGTTCACGATTCGGAAGGACGAGAACGACCCACAGGAGGTCCGCCGCCTGTTCCGTGTACTGTTCTGGTACTTGGACACGCTGTTGGCAGCGTTTGACTCCGACCTGTTCACACCTGAGAAGGTGCTGTTGGCCTTCGCAGAGGTTGCCCCTGATGTGACGATGCACGAGGCGATGGAGAGTTCGAACGGGTACGCAGGGCTGCGCACTGCTCTCGGTGGTGCACCGTTGATGTTGGAGGCTGGGAATGCGCGAGTTTCCGATTAGCGACTTCGACAGGCAGAACGTCAAAGCGATTCTGAACGGGCATGGCGACTGGTTCGGTGCCGACCTGCTGCGGCTCATTGCCCGAGCAGACTCAGAGAATCGTGAGCGGCTGCGGTTGGCGTTCCCCTCACATGTCGAGGCGTATGAGGCGTGGATGCGCGGGCCGGAGTAGGTTCGCATGATAGTGCTGCAGGTAGACAGGTACATCGAGGCGGTGGAAGAGCGGCTGCTCAGCACTGGGTACTTCGCACGAAGGTGTGTGCCCCCACCGCCAGAGGGTTTCGGTGTTGTTGAGCCTGCACCGAGGCACGTGTGTAAGTGTGGTACTCCGTCGGTGCACACACGATGCAACCCCTGCAATCGTGCGTACCAGAAGGAGTACAGGAGGCGGAAGAAGGAGCAAGATGGCAGACGAGGCGACTGAGAGTAAGTCCACGTTCGATTACAAGGCGTGGTATGAGGCGAACAAGGCGGAAGTTGCCGAGCGCAGGAACAAGAAGTATGCGGATGATGCCGAGTACCGAGAGAAGCGCAAGGAAGAGGCTGTGCGGTACTACTGGCTGCATCAGCGCCGTGCGTCGAAGTTGGAGGCACCCCTGCCGTACGAGCGCCTGGAGCTGGTGCCCGACAGCAGTGTCAGGGTCGAGGTAGAGAATGCGCAGGACGTGCGGCACGGCATGGAGTTCGAAGTGCCCGTGTTCCTCCCGCGCACGGTGGCGGGCGTGCTTGGTCGGAGCACCCAGACGATGCGTCTGTGGTTCCTGCATGGCTACCTGGCTGATGTGTTCATGCGGAATGCTCGGAATGCCCGTCTGTACACGGAGGACCAGGTGCGCGTGTTTGTCGAGCATCGGCACTGGCTCGGGTTCAGTGTGCAGGACTTCTCGAAGCACCCGTTCTTCACGCTTGTGAACGAGCGATGCGCTCAGATGCCCGATGCGATTGAGCCGATGTCGCGTGATGAGTGGCGGCTGGTACCCGATGCCTGTCCGTTCTGCGGGGCGGAACCTGCACTGCAGCGGCTCGTTGATGGGGAGTGGAGAGACGTGAACTGCTTCAAGTGTCTGCACCCGCTGAACTGGCGTGACCGACAGAGGATGCGGGTGTTCCTTGTTGAGGGTGCCTGTGGAGCCTGTGGGTACCTGAATGAGGTCGAAGCAGAGGCGGTGGACGCCTCGAAGGTGCGTGTCATGTGCGAGAAGTGTGGGCGTCCGCTGAGTGGTTTCACAACGACGGAGGTATCGAGCTAGAGGGCTTGATACAGACTTCGTTATATGCTACGATGATGGTAGGTCCAATCCAGACGTGTACGAGAGGAGTGCGTGATGGCGGAAGCGAAGCACAATGGAAAGATGTGGGTGGCGGCCCAGTTCCTGAAGTATGGGAAGCCAGTCGGGGAGGAGATGCACGACGAGGAGATGATTCTCGTTGACGCACTCGACACAGACCCCGCGACGGCAACGACGAAGGTCGGGTTCACGAAGAACCTGGGGAACTTCGAATCGCTGCGCGTGGATGCGGGCGTGACCGTCCCCTGCTACAAGGAAGAGCTGGATGGCGCGATGGAGTTCGGTTTCAAGATGGCCGAGCGGCTCGTGTTCGACAAGGTGAAGGAACTGGCGGGGGGTATGTAGCCGTGGATGCTGCGCAGTGGCGCGAACTGGCGGCACGTGTGGTGCAGATGCGTCGGCTTCTGAACGCCGTAGCTGATGGTGCACTCGACAGAGATGGGTTTGTGCCCCTGGATTTGCTTGCAGCACGTAGCGAGTTGGAGCAGGTGTCTGTGGTGCTAGCAGAGGCGCGTGAAGCATGCCTGTCGTCTTGATTCAGTATGAGGATGGCACGGAACGGCGTGTTGGTGTGCTCGAAGGGGACACGCTCACGTGCGCTCGCACAGTCAGCAAGCATCTGTACCGCATGGGCCGCGAGACGGTCGAACAGGCACGGGCGGAGGGCGCGTCGGCCTGGGGTCTCGATTGCAAGGTCTGTGACGGGCTGCTTGAGAACGGGTGCAAGTGGCTCGTGCTCAAGGTTGGAGGGCACCGCTACCGCTGTGCTCTTGCCGACATGAAGCGGGATGGAATAGTCCTGCACATCAAGCCGCACCGTGCGCAGTACTTCTTGTCTGAGAAGCGATTCGAAAAGGTGGACTGATGACTGACAAGCAGGTCTATGACCCGAACGACGTGGAGGCGTACTACGTGTGCGGCACCAAGTTGCTTGGGATGCGTGATGACGTTCCAGCAGAGTGCAGGGACTGTACGCACCTGACACGGTTGTGGCGGGTCAACCAGTTTGCTGTGCCCGTCTGTGGGATGCGAGTGCCCAGATGAGGTCACGCAGTGTTCCGATGTCGGGGATTGCAGCGAACCCGACTACAAGCCTCAGTCCTGTCGCATACATGAAGGACAGGGTCGCATTCGAGGGTGATGCTATCGCCCTGTACGACGAGGAGGGCATCGAAATCGTCAGGTGGGTCAAGGACGAGTGGGTCGAGGACCCTGACGTTGTGCTCTCGATAGTCAACGCTGTGCGGTTGTTCTACCAAGATGGGCCGAGGGCGGTCAAGCGTGTGATTGGCCTGTGCGACGACGTAGACGAGGTGAAGTAGATGGGTAGTGAGCGGCTCGACGTGATTATGAAGCAGGTGGACAAGAAGTACGGCGAGGGCACGATTATCCGTGGTAGCCAGTACCCGAAGTTGGCACGGCTCTCGACGGGTGTGTTCTCACTGGATGCGGCCATGGGTGGCGGTCTGCCACTCGGACGCGTGGTGATATTCGTCGGGAACGAGAGCACGGGTAAGACGACCGTCGCCATGAGAGCGGCGGCAACGGCTCAGCAGACCTGCAGGCACTGTGGAGACCACCTCGGGCATGATGCGAATGGTGTGGTCGTGTGTCCGCAGTGTGGTGAGAGCGGCGAGCCGAAGCGGGTGTTCTACGCTGACATCGAGGGTACGTTCGACCCGCCATGGTTCGCGGACCTCGGTGGGGACAACGATGCTCTGTACCTGACCCAGCCCGAGTTCGCGGAGCAGGCTGCTGACATCGTGGAGGCGGTGATTCGCACGGGTGAGGTTGACCTCGTGGTCATTGACTCGATTGCGATGATGTCGCCTGCCATCGAGATTGAGAAGTCGGCGGAGGACGCGATGGTCGGGAACCACGCCAAGTTGGTGAACCGCTTCATGCGTGCCATCCAGTCGGGGTTCAACAGCCTGGGCATGTCCAAGGCACAGAAGCCATCTGTGATTCTGGTGAACCAGATTCGCGAGAAGATTGGTGTCATGTACGGGTCCCCCGACACGATGCCAGGGGGACGGGGCCAGGGGTTCGCGGCCAGTATCACGGTCAAGTTCTTCGCACGCCCGTCCGAGGGGATTACCGAGGGCACGGGGGACAAAGCCGTGTCCGTCGGCCAGCAGTTGCGCTTCGAGTGCGTGAAGAACAAGACGTTCCCACCGCACAAGAAGGGCTACTTCGACCTGTACACGGAGAATGCAGCGGAGTCTGGGTGCCCGAAGGGGTACATCGACAATACGAAGAGCGTGTTCGAGTACGCCGTCAAGAAGGGCCTGGTCGAGAAGGCAGGTGCCTGGTACAGCTACACGTCCGAGACCTTCGGTGAGTTGCGGGCGCAGGGCGGTAATGCCTTTGTCACCGAACTCGATGCCCAGCCTGAGCTGTTCGCGGAGCTGGCTGCGCTGACGATGAGTACGGTGCTCGATGGCTACACGAAGGAGTAAGCCCAAGCGGGAGGGTAGTCCCGTACCTGGTGCGCTTGATGCTCCAACGTCGAATAGCATCGGCAAGGCGGGTGAGAAGCGTACGCAGCGGGTACTCGGTGCTGTGCTCACGTCTGGAAGTGGGAGTGGTGCCACGAAGGGTGACCTGATGCACGGAAGGACGCGTACAGGACGGGTCACGCCCCGAGGCTACCGTCGCATGATTGAAAAGAAGACCACAGGCGCGATGAGTATGAAGCTCGACAGCAAGTGGCTGGACAAGTTGGTCGAGCAGGCGTTCGACATGGGCAAGGAGCCTGTGCTCGTAATCGAGATGGCCGATGGGAAGCCGTGGGCGATGGTCCCCATCGAGAAGATGAAGGAGTACTGGGAGCTGGAGGACGCACATGAGTAAGCAGCGGGTTGTCTTCAAGTACCAGCTGATGGCCATGCAGACGCAGTCGTTGCAGCTGCCCCTGGGTGCAGAACTGCTGGATGTGCAGATGCAGGATGACCACATGATGCTGTGGGTGCTGCAGGACCCCCACGGGTACGAGACAGAGGAGCGACGTATCCACGTGATTGGGACTGGCTGGATGCTGCCCCAAGTCGGGCTGCGACATGTGGGCACGGTGCAGCAGTTCACGGGGCTTGTGTGGCATGTATTTGAGGAGGTGCAGGATGGCAGTGACCAGGCAGAAGGTTCGTGACTGGGTCGTCTACACGTACATGACGCTCCCCGTGAGTGTGAACGTCACGAAGAGTCGTGTGGACGTGGTTATACCCGCTGCTGATGTGCGGCGGTTTGGGTTGGACCTGGAGCGCATGTCGCAGACGCTGGCGGCGTTCGTAGGTCGAGACGCGGAAGTGAAGAGCACGTAGACGAGAGAAGGAGATGTGCAATGGCTGAGGAGCGTTCGGTAGAGTACCTGCAGTTGATGGAGGGGTTCGACACGTCCCTGACGCGCAAGCCGCTCGGGAGTGGGGTCGCGTTGTCGGAGACTGACCTGTGGAATGACGCGTGGTCGATGCAGAACGGCATCAAGGACCAGCATGTGCTGGCGAAGGACCTGTTCGTCAGCACGGCTGTGGACCCGCTTGGGCAGGTTGTGCCCGTCCTTGAGGTGGCGGGCAAGCCGTACCTGTTCACCAGCACGGCGTTCGCGCAGTTGGCCGAGAAGTCGGGCGCGGGTGTCACGTCGTACCTGAAGAAGTGCATCACGAACAAGCTGACGCACCTGGTGTCACTGAACCTGAATGCGTGGCTTGCGAAGCAGGGTGACACCCCACTGATGCTCCGTCTGCACGAGGGTAGCGTCATTGCCGTGCTGTCCAGCAAGTATGGTGTCTTCGACCACGGAGACGCGCTCGATAGCCTTGCTGACGCGCTCGACCGTTTCGACGGCGGGACGTACGACATAGAGGCGTACTCGCTGACGCTGGACAACATGAACGTCCGCCTGGTGGACACCGAAGGCGTGGTCCTCACCGACGGCAGCTACGGGCGGGACACGACGACCGCTGGCCTGATATTCCGCAACGGACAGACTGGTAGGTCGTACGCGAGTATCGAGTTCCTGCTGTTCACGTTCGCCTGCACGAACGGCCTCATCGTTTCGCAGGACCGAGGGATGGTGTACCGACGGAGGCACATCAGCATTGGCAAGGCGGACTTCCGTGACGCGGTGCTGAACGCTCTGGAGCAGTTCCCTGGGTACGTGACAGCTGCACGAGAGAGCATTGACAAGGCACGCGAGGTACGACTCGCACCGTCGCAGAAGGACTTGCTCATGACGCAGGTGCAGCGCGACCTCGTTCTGAGCGACGAGACGGTGCAGGATGTGTTCCTGACCATGGAGAACAAGTGGGACTCGAACGCGTGGGGTCTCGCTGGTGCCATCACCGAGGTCGCCCAGCAGTTCTCGGCAGAGCGGCAGTACCAGTTCGAGAAGTATGCAGGAGAACTGATGGAGAGGCTTGCAGCCTAAAGGAGGTCAGGATGGCACTCAGTTTTGATGTGACGCGTGAGGACCGCAAGAAGATTGACCGTACGGTCGAACTAGGGCTGCAGCTCTGCAAGGACTATGGAGTCGCTTACAACGGGTTGGACATGGAGATGGACCTGGTGGCCTGCCATGCCAGCGGTACGCCGTTGGACTTTGACCGATTGGTAGAGTTCGATGACGGGAGTTTCGCGCATGACCTGCTCGGCATACGTAAGTACCTGGATAGGCAGACGGGCGAGTTGACAGACAACTTTCTGCCCCGCTGTGCGAAGCGGGAGGCGTGATGCTCAAAGACCTGATTCGCGCCCAAGAGCGGGGTGGTCTTGTCGTTCCGATTCTGGAAGAACAAGCCCTGCTTGCAGGCAAGCTAGACTCGATGAAGCGGCGGAGGGATGTGTTCCACCCGTCAGAGGTAGCGGGAGATTCGTTCTGCCCACGGGCATGGGTGCTGGGTGTGCGAGAGCCTGACCTGTATCAGAACAGGGAGGTGGGTGCACGGCTGCAGTGGGTGTTCGACACTGGGACGGCACTGCACTCGTTGGTGCAGGAGCGGCTTGGCGCGTCGGGTATGTTGTTTGGGCAGTGGACGTGCACGCGCTGGTGCCTCGATGAGCGATGCACATTCTTCGGGTTCAAGCCAGCATGCGAGTCGTGTCCTGGTGGTACACCGCACAAGATGAAGGTCGTGTACCAAGAGGTCCGTGTGGCGGATGAGGACCTGAACCTGGAGGGCCGTACTGACGGTGTGTTGGTGCTGCCAAAGGGCAAGTACGGGTTCGAGTTCAAGACCATGAACAGTCGGGCGTACGCGACCCTTGCTGAGCCGATGGATGCACACAAGGAGCAGGCTGTCTTGTACATCGACACGTTGGAGCGTCGTGACCAGGTGTTGGTGGATGAGTTGGTCCGCAGCGGCATGCCGAAGGACCATGAGGTGTTGAAGGTGCTGCGCATGCCGTATGCGGGCACCATCATCACGTACATGAACAAGGACACGCAGGAGTTCAGGGAGTTCCTTGTTCCCGCACACACCCCGCTTCGCTTGCCGTCTGGCATCACGATACGGGGTGACGGCTGGGTCGAGGACGATGATTGGATAGCAGACAAGAAGTCCGTACTGCTGAGTACGTTGGCACACAGGGATGCTGGCACGCTGCCAGAGCGTTTGGATGTGTGCACGTCAAAGACCTGTACGAGGGCTAAGAAGTGCTTTGCACGCACTGCGTGCTTCGATGAGAAGGAGTGACCATGAGCAAGGCGTTCATCCAGATTGGCAAGACCATCGTGAAGAAGCAGTCAGTTGTGTACGTGAAGCCTGCTGACATGAAGTCCCCTGATGGTGGGGAGCAGGTCATGGTGCGCATTGCTGGGCGGCAGGCGCACCTGTACGTGCCGACGCAGCAGACCATCGAGGCAATCGAGCGGCTGCTGAACGCAGAGTAGGAGGCTGGATAGCATGCCACGCGAAGAAGAGAGCGCAACTCTGAAGGATGCTATGAGTTTCGTGGTCGGTCGTAAGTTTCCGCTGCCCAGGCAGTGGAGCGGTGAGGACCTGGACAAGCTGGAGTTTCCGAGTGACCTCACCAGGCTAACGTCGTCGCAGCTTGGTGAACTGCTGGGTGTGTGGGCTTCGGTCATGGCGTACGCACAGTATGAGGCGGCACGCACGGACATCGAGCGAACGGCGCGATGGAACCGTTACGACATGGAGCGGAAGACGGTGTATCTGCAGATTGTCGCTGAGAAGGGGTTCACCGAGGAAGGTCGGAAGGCCAAGGTACATGTCAAGACGGCGGTGTTGCTCAAGCAGTACGAGCAGGCGAAGGCTGAGTACACGCTTACGAATGCACTGCTTGGTGTGTACAGCAAGTACTACCAGGCACTGTCCCGTGAGTTGTCTCGACGTGGTCTCGATGGCAATGAGCCTGCGCCGAGCGGGGGTCCTGTGGAGGATGACCTCGTCGGTCAGGGCAAGGTCGAGACTTCTGAGAGGTTGACGAAGGAGTGGGCGAAAGATGGCTCCTGATGTGAAGGTCGGGCAGGTCTGGAAGTCGTGTGACTGGCGGGACACGAACAGCTTCAAGAAGGTGCTGTCTATCGACGCGGATGGCAAGGCAACTGTGATTGCATCCAACTCGAAGGGGACACGTACGTTCGCTCGTAAGTCTCGCATTCGCTTGGATAGGTTCAAGCCTGGGAGCACTGGCTACGAACTTGTGAAGGATGTGGAGTGATGGAGAAGAACGCGACCATAATCGGAGCAGAAGTGACTCGGTTATTGCAGGCAGACGGGTCCACGCCCGAGCCTATTGCTATGCGAGTAACAGCACAGATGGACCACGGTGTAGTGGTCACTGTCGAGGACACACCGTACAAGAAGGTCCGTCTCGGAGACCGTGTGGCTGTGTGGGTCCTGTACGAGGAGGAGTGACCCTGTATGTTCAGAGCACCGTTGACCATGGATGCGCAGGAGTTCATGCCATGGGGTGAAGAGGGCGAGTTCTACTGTGTGCAGGGATGGATTCCGACGTACATGATGCTGGAGGGTGTCATGGCCGCGATGGAGGACATGGATGGCATCGGCATGATTGCTGAGTCGCTGGAGTACCACACGGGCATGACCATCGTCCCATGGTTCGAGGATGATGAGGACAAGCCCGACGAGGTCTACGAGGCTGAGCTGCGAGCTGCGTTCTACGAAGTGCACGAGAAGGGTGTCGGGTATGGATGGGCGCGGTTCTGGGATGACTCGTTTGAGCACCGCCAGTGCGAAGAGAATCCGTACAGGTACCTTGAGGGTGGTGTCGAGTTGTTCCGTGAGGAGAGGCACGGGAGTCTTGTTCACAAGGGTGTTCCTGATATGCGTATCGGTTTTGGCTCTGCCCCACCGTGGGTTCGTGTTACGTTTCTGAAGGAGCACTAGATGAATACGAACACGCTGCTGAGGTTCTTGCGGGTGCTGGTAGTGGTGCTGTGGGAGATGGCTGCGAATGCCAACGTATACAGCAAGGTGCTCCACGGGAAGATGAACGAGCTTGAGCAGGTACTGCTTGAGCTAGAGAGCGAGGCCGAGCATGGCTGATTCGACCTTTGAACCAGAAGTGAAACGAGGACTCTCGTGGCTGCAGGGGATGTGCGGCGGGAACATGCCGTCGTTAGCCGTCGAGTGCAAGAAGACGCAGAGTGCAACGCTCTCGTTCAGTGAGGTCAAGGACCACCAGATTGAGGGGCTGCTGGACTTCGAGAAGCAGGGCTTTGTCCACAAGATGGTCGTCAGCCAGGGCTTCGGGTCACAGCAACGGTTCATGACGAAGACCCCGTTCGACTTTGTGGTAGCGGGCGTTGGTCGCGGCTGGGTGCTGGTGAACTTCAGATTCACGAAGGCCGCACCGCGCAAGGACATCAAGAAGGGTACGAATCGGTGCTTTGCTGTCGGGATTCATGAGTACATCGCTGCCAAAGATGAGGCGATTGCTGCGGGCAGGGCGAGTTTGTCGTACGATTGGTTCGTTGAGAATGCAATCGAGTGCCAGCGGTTGCGAATCAAGAAGGAGAATGGCACCACTGAGAGTGCGTGGGACCTGCAGAAGTTGCTTGCGTGACGATGGGAGTACTGGATGTACGCAAAGACGGATGAAGCTGTGGAGTTGAAGGTGTCTGGCAAGACCACGCCACAGAAACTTGGCGGTGCCATCGCGAAGTACCTGAAGGAAGTACCGAGTGTGTATCTGACTGCGATGGGTGAGGCTGCAGTGAATGCAGCTGTGAAAGGCATCATCGTTGCACAGTCGTATCTGGCACTGGAGGCGCACGAACTCGACATCAAGTTGGGGTTCGATATGCGTAACGACGAGCAGCTGGGCAAGGAAGTGACCATCGTCGTGTTCTACGTCAAGTATGCTACTAGATGACTTGATGAAAGTGCCGTTATACGGTATGATGTAAGTAGGACACTAGACGTGGATGGTGGTGCACTAGATGGCGGACCTGCTCGACTTGCTCATGGAGATGCGAAATGAAGTGCCAGACCATGTAGCATCGCAGACAGACGCGATGAAGTTTGGTTTGATGGTCAATACGTACGACCCGTTCATGGTCACGTCAGCGCTGCACAAGGAGCTGCGACGTGGCGACTTCGACCAGGCTGTGTACTGGGCGCTCGTGCTTGAGAAGCTGCGCGGGCGCTTCTTCGTTATGCGGTACGTATCGAACGTGTCGATGGAGGAGAGCCACGCACCTGGATTGAAGACGTTCCTGGGGGAGCTGTTCATCGGGTACAAGAACACGACGTTGCTCGATGTTATGCGTGCCGTCGAAGCGTTCTGCAACTGTAGGTACGCGAAGTACATGACAGAGGCGGAGGACTACACGTGGCAGGCTGACAGCACGATATGGGGTGGTGTGCGAGAGCATGCCAAGGAGGGTCGTAGGCTGTTCGAGCCGAAGCCTGAACTGCTAGCCAAGTGGTCGAAGAAGCTGCCGAAGACTGCCAGAGTGCCTGTGCGTGATGGGCTGTACCAGTCTGAGGAGGTCATGGCACTGCTTGAGCAGTTCATCGAGGAGAAGGATTACACGTCTGCCTTGTACATCGTGCACCTGTGCAACGTGTGGCCTGCGGTGCACAAGTACACGAAGGACCTGCTTGTATGCTCTGACGACACCGAGGAGATGCACAGGGTTCTGAATGACAAGTTGATGAAGGAGCACTCGTTTTGGGGGTTTGACTACGAGACGCTGCTCATGCACCGCATGGATGCTGTCGGGGACATGTCTGACTGGAATGCTGGACCGACGCGCACGGATGACGAGCTGCGCGAGGTGCTGGCTGGTGTGTATGCCGAAGTCGCAGGGAAACAGCTACGACCGATTCCGTTCTACGCAGTCGATGCGCATACGCGAGAGGGAAAGCGTGTGTGGTTGACGCAGCGCAAGCAGATTCGACCGAATGCTCCGTGTACGGTGGCTGACCTGCGGTATGCGGCGAACTGGGTGTCGATGCTCTGGCGCAGGGAGGCATGGAAGCAGTTCGGGACGATTCATGTTGCCTGGGAGGATGTCGTGTTGCCAGAAGACAGGTATTACAAGGCGCTCTGGAAGGGAGTGTACCCGCATGAGTAGGGTTCTTGTCCTCGGTGGCGGGCTTGCTGGGATGACCGTGGCAAAGGCTCTTGCAGGCAGCCACGACGTGCGGGTGCTTGAGCAGGAGGACCGACTGGGTGGCCTGCTGCGTACGTTCCGTGGCACCGTAGACGGGGTCGGTGAGTTCCGCTTCGACATCGGTGGGCATTGGCTGCATCGGGACGGGTTCTCAGGTGTGGCCGACCTGTTCTCAGGACTGGTCGAGCACGAGCGCCATGCCTTCGTGTACGTGAACGGGAAGCATGGGCGGTTCCCGATTCAGGCGTTCTACGATGACGTGTTTGATGGGGAGACAGCCGTAAGCATCTGTGAGGAGTTGGCAAACAGGACAGACGACCAGCCCAGGTCATACGCTGACATGCTGCAGAAGAGCTATGGGGAGACGCTGTTCGACAGGTTCTTCGAGCCGTACAACCGCAAGCTGTTCGGTGTGCCAGACCTGACACCCATCAGCTTCGGTGAGTTGGAGTTGGTGCGGAACGTTAGAGTCGGAGACAAGGCGGGGTACAACAGCACGTTCCTGTATCCCGACGGGCAGGGCATCGAGTCGCTGATTGAGGACCTGAAGGATGACCGCGTCGAGTACATCCTTGATGAGATGGCAGTGCACGTCGATACGCAGGCGCACATCGTGACCTGTGCAGACGGTACCCCGTACACGTATGACGTACTCGTATCGACAGTCCCGCTCGACATGCTCACTGCGATGGTAGGCGAGCCGCTATACCTGCTGGGGTCTCAGGGACTTGTGATGAACATGGGGGTCAAGAAGAACCCGAATCACGTCGGAAAGAACTGGGTGTACTACCCAGATGATGGTCTGCCGTTCTACCGTGTCGGTCTGTATAGCGAAGCCGACCCGACTGCTGCTCCTGAAGGGTACGTGGCAATGTACGTCGAGGTGTCCACACTGCGCCCGTGGACCAACGCAGAGGTAATGCTGGGCCTGCAGAAGGTCGGGATGATTGAGAGTCCGACCGATGTGGTGCTGCAGCAGGCCGCGTACCTGCCGACGAACTACTGCTTCGCTGACCCGCGTGTTCCAGGGGTCTTGCAAGCATTCCGTTTGGCTGGTGTGCACTCGATTGGACGGTATGGGAGCTGGCACTGGTCGTCCATGCACGAGGATGTGAAGCAGGCGCTCGAACTGGCGGAGAGGATTCGGTAATGATGTACGTTCGGTATCTGTGGACGGTCCTCAAGCACAAGTGGTTCGTCTTCGTTGAGTGCGCCAAAGAGGGAATCGCGTGGCGTGGGTTGATTCATGACATGAGCAAGTTCCTGCCAAGTGAGTGCATTGCGTATGCAGAGTATTTCGAGGGTGACCCAGATGATAACGTGGCGTTCAATGCTGCGTGGGCATTGCACGTGAGGCGGAACGACCATCACTGGCTCCATTGGCTTGTGGATGGTGAGGCGCAAGAGATGCCGTTTGAGGCTGTAGTCGAGATGGTCTGTGACTGGGTTGGGGCGGCGCGGGCGTACAAGGGTGATGGAATTGTACCGTGGTACACCCAGAACGGTCCGAACATGGTGCTACATGCTAAGACCCGTGAACTGGTTGAGGAACTTGTGAGTGTGCGATGAGACTCCTGTACCTGCCGCTGTACACGAACAAGAACCTGAATGGGGACAGCAGCTACAACGTCGCGTCGAAGTTCATCGCGAGTGCGGTCGAGCGTGGGTGGTTCGTACACTGGGTACTGCCCCAGGTGGGTGGTGGTAGCCGCTTCCACTATGAGGGGTCGAGGGCTGCGATTGAGAACCACCCGCAGGTCCTCGTGCATCGTGTGCCCTCCATCGAGGACCAGTACATGCAGACAGGCGTGGTGCCTGCAGACGTGTTGTTCAGGCTGTTCAGTCAGCACCAGGGCAGGTATCACATCGACGCTGTGCTCACGGAGAAGCCTGCGAGTGCGGCGTATGTGCGTAAGTTGCTCCAGCACCCGTTCACACGTCCTGCGAAGGGCAAGAACAGGTGGCTCGGTAAGACTCCTGCACTGCCCATGTTCGTTCGCGACCCGTTCACGAAGTCCCAGGAACTGCACATCATCAGCGATGTCGAGGAGGTCGAGCAGTCTGTCGGGTACCTGACCAGCTACAGCATCTTCATGTGCCAGACGGACTTCGATATGGCCTCGAAGGTCGCGAAGCGGTACCTGAACTACGGGCAGGTCAAGAAGATGCAGGCTCGGTCGGTGGTGCTCCCGCCAGGTACGGCGACGGCAGAGTTGTTGCCCGTCAGGGAGGCGGCGGTCAAGCGGGACAGGTTCACTGTACTGATTGCCGAGCGTTTGAAGAACGGTGCGCTCATGGATTCGCTCGATGCAGTGGACTACATGTTCAAGCGTGGGTACCAGATGGATGTCGTAATCAGCTCGCAGTCGGAACTGAACCGCAAGACGCTCATGAACTACCCGACTGTCTTCGAGCACGCAGAACTGCACCCAGCGAACCCGAGAGACCAGTATCTGCCGCTGGCTGCGGCGTGCCACGCAACGATTACGATGCCCTCGACGCACAGCTACCCACAGGGTCTGATGGAGCGGCTGTACTTGGGACTCGTTGCGGTGCTGCCCGACTACCCATGGGTGCACACGTTGTTGCCCGACTATCCGTTCGTGGTGAAGCGGAACGTGAAGTCGATGGTGGCGATGCTCAAGTGGATTGAGGAGAACTACGAGGAGGCCAAGCAGAAGGTCGCCTGGGTGCCTGGGTACATCGAGGAGCACTACGATGCCCAGTTGCTGGCGGAGAAGACGATGCGGCATATCGAGGAGACGACGGCGCTGGTTCGCGCGAGTTCGGCACCATCGAGCGGGTTCTTGGAGTTGATTGACCAGTTCGACTTCGATGAGGCAGACGAAGAGACGCTGTTTGAGTACATGAAAGCGCATTCGACCACGGGACTGTCGTTCAACAATGAGGGGAAGACTGCTGCGTTCGGCAGCTACAAGTCGCAGTTGTTCCAAGCGATGCGGCATCGTGGGTGGGAAGACACGTGCGAGGGTCCGTTCGTGACGATGAGGAGGAAGAGCTGATGTCGTTGTACGACAAGGACAAGATAGTTGGATGCTTCGAGAGCGAGGAGCAGTGGCGTGATGAGGCCGACGAGATAATCGCCATGCAGATGAGCTACCGCTCACACGCTTTGATGATGGGCAAGGTTGTTGACACGTTCTTCGATGTGGTCGAGCGGAACCATGGTGCAGCGACGGTTCTCGATGTCGGCTGTGGCACGGCCATGTTCCTCGACTACGTTCGTGAACAGTACGGTCTGCACCGTGTGGAGCGGTACGTTGGGTACGAGTTGGTCACACGATTCGGGGAGAAGGCAGCGCAGAAGCTCGAAGACTATGGTGTCCGTGGAGCGATTGTGGGTGCCGACTTCTTCGACCTGGGGACCACCGCAGCACCAGCTGACCTGGTGATTGCCTCGCAGTGTCTGAACACGGTGTTCAGCGATGACCCGCTGGCCTTCATCGCGATGGCAGTGGACCAGCTGTGGTCGATGACGCGGCACTCGCTCGTGTTCGACCTGAAGGATGTGGCTGCTCCGAGGATTCTCGACCCGCACCTGCGGACGTACTACGACCCTGTGTACGTGTACAAGGTGTGCCGTGACCACACGGTGAACGTCACAGTCAGCCAGACCACGAAGGCGAACTTCACGGTGGTCATGTCGCGGGAGGAGCTGTACTGATGATTCTGCTTCTCGGCAAGGGGGAGGGTCTGCAGGCTCTGACCGATGTGTTTGCTGGTGAGGATGCGGTTGCACTCACTGATGCGGGCAGGACACCTGACGAACTGTGTGCGGATGTCCGAAGTGTCCTAGAAGTCCACGAGTTCGAGTTCGCCGTGGCTAATGGACTGTCTTGTGCGAAGGCCCTGGACGTACTCGATGGTGTGGGTGTGCCCACGGTCGGCGCGACGACACAGGATTGGCATATCGAGATGGACAAGCCGTTCGGCAAGAAGTTGTGCGCCGAAGTCGGTGTAGGCACGAGCGAGTGGTGGACGGTGGACTTGGCTGACCTGGATGAAACGGAGTGGGAGTTTCCGTGCTACGTGAAGCATCGCAAGGCCATCGGCGGGACGACCTCGTTCAAGGTGCACTCGAAGAAGCAGATACGAAACCTGATTCGTGCGTATGGCTACGAGCGCGGGTTCATCGTGGAGCTGCCACTTGCAGGCATCGAGTTCAGCATGAATGCGCTGATTGGTGCTGAGAACTGGCAGGTGATTGGTTGCAACTACGACATGAAGGGGCCGACAGGCAAGGTGGTCGGGAATGCCTATGGTGCGGCTGGTGAGCATACAGCTTGGATTGAGGGGCAGCTTGCTCCGTTGTTCCAGGCGGTATGTGGGATGGGTTACCGAGGAGTGCTCGCCGTGACGGTGTTCATGACCGACGAGGGACTTCGCATGATTGAGCTGAATGTACGTGTTGGGACAGGGTCGGGGTACACGTACCTGAACAACGTCTCGAACATGGCGGACATGCTGCGAGCCTGTGCGCTCGGGCAGAGCATCCCTGCACCGCAGTTCAAGCATCTGTACGGGCTGTCGGTCACGGTGGACTCAGGCTTGAGGCGAGAAGCGTATGACCTTGAGGTCGGGCTTCTTGAGCCGCTGGGTGATGGTGTGGTGCTGGTCGAGAACAATGTGTACGACGGGATGAGCAACGGTGCCGCCCCGTACCTACTGGTCGGGTTCGGTGACTCGTCATTGCAGAGTGTTGGAGAGACCCTGATGGAGAACTTGAGGTGTTTGGATGTCCCACTGATGTCTAAGCCTGAACTAGACCTTGACCGTTTCGATAGACTGGCGGAGGTGCTGCCACGATGAAGATTGTCGTGCACCAGCCTGTGTTCCTGCCGTACCTTGGAGTGGTGGGCAAGATTGCACACGCGGACGGGCTTGTCCTGCTCGATGACGTGCAGTATGTCCGTCGTGGGTTCATGAATCGGAACCGCATCCTGACGAAGGATGGTGAGCACTGGCTGACCGTGCCCGTTCGAAAGGCTCCGCAGGATACGCAGGTCAAGGACATCGAAATCAGCTACGAGACCGACTGGCAGCGGCAGATGAAGCGTACGCTGGAGATGGCGTATGGGAAGGCTCCGCACTTCGAGGCAACGATGGCGGCATTGCAGCCCTTGTGGGTAGCGAAGCCCAATCACCTGATGGACCTGAATGTTCTGCTGCTTGAGCGAGTGTTGAAGTTCTTCGGGGTCAGTGTGCCTGTGTGGTGGAGCAGTGACTTCCCCCCTGTCGAGGACCCGACGCAGCGTTTGCTGGATAGGGTCGAGCGTGTTGGTGGCACTGTCTACGTGGCTGGTGCGAACGGGAAGGCGTACATGGAACTGACGGGGGACGAACGTGTGAAAGTACAGTTCGAGGAGTATGCTTGTCCCGAGTACGCGCAGTTCAACAGCACCGAGTTCGTACCGTACCTCTCGGTGGTGGACTACATGATGAACGTCGGGGCGGTGCGGAAAGCACTGTAGGATTGAACAGGACAGAGGAGGCAAGGATGCTCGGATTCAGTGACCAGTGCGTTCTCGTTATCAGCCCGCACCAGGATGACCTCGAAATCGGATGCGGTGGCATCGTTCAGAAGTTCCTCGCTGCTGGGAGCGACGTGCATGTCGTGCACGGTACGCTCGTAGACCTCGCAGGCACGTATCGCAAGTATGACAAGGCGACTGATACGTACACGACGTACACGGGTGCCCAGCGGTTCGAGGAGACTCGCAGTGCGTTGGCGGTGCTTGGTGGTGCGAGTCCTGACGCGTGGCGCGGGATAGTGGTGCACGACCCGCTGTTCAGCAGTGACAAGCACCATCGAATCGACACGGTACCGCTGTCGGAGCGTATCGAGGTGCTGGAGTCGGTTATCAGTGCGGTGAAGCCTACCGTGCTCTTGTACGCAGCTGAGTCCTCGAACCAAGACCACGAAGCGCTTGCGCGCACCGTTCGCAGTGTCATGCGCCCGCATTTCTACAGTGGCATGGTCATCGAGTACGAGATTGGTGACGAGGTGGCGTTCGTCCCGAACTTGTTCGTGCCCATGACCGACCAGGAGTTGCGCAGGAAGCTCGATGCGTTCGAGGCGTACGAGACCCAGCAGAGTGGGGACCTGCACGTCGTCAGCGAGTGCGGTATCCAGTACAAGGCACAGTACCGAGGGAAGCAGTGCTACCACCCGTATGCGGAAGCGTTCCGAGTGCTGAGGATGGTGGCGGGGTGATGCGAGTCCTGCTACCAGTCGGTGCTGTACGCGAGGGGTTCTACGACGACGGTGTCATGCGCGTCGGGAACACGGGTATGCCAAGCATCTGGAAGGTGATTCGTGACTTCGGCAAGCTGAACAGCGACCGTGGCTGGTTCTACTATGGGGCTGTGATGTACAGCAACAAGAACGCTGTCGAAGTGCTGCCACTGAAGGACATCAACGGCTCGCTCGTGCTGATGCACACGACCGACCGTACCTGGATTGAGGTCGGCACGTTCTACCTGACCAAGATGCTGATTCAGAAGTTCTCGTACAACGGCACGTGTCCTGTTGACTGTGTGCTCATGGGTGGCACGGTGGACGCGGCAGCATACCGCTACTACATGGCATACCGACATGGGCTGCAGCAGCGTCCGTTGCTGTTCTACCGCACGCACAATGGCGTGACCGAGAGTCCGTCGAGCAAGGAGTTGTGGTTCTCAGCGGCGAAGGACAACGCACAGGTGGTGAACAGCCTGGTGAACTTCGACCGTCTGTATCTGAGTGCTCCTCATCTGCTGGATGCGTACGTGAAGATAGCCAAGGGCTACCTGTCGTTCAGCGCGGTGAAGGACTTGATGGAACGGTTCGTGTACGCGCCGCAGGGGTCCCCTGCATTCGAGGGCGAACTGAACCTGGACAGGGGGAAGGTCGTCGGGTACTTCGGGCGGCTGAACGACACGCACAAGAATACCGACATGGTGTTCAGGGAGTTCGACAAGTTGTACAAGGCTGGTGCTGTGTCAGAGGTGCTGGTGACCAGTCCGATGGCCTCGGACAAGGACAAGCCGACGCTTGACCTGATTCCGTATGTGGACCTGAAGGTTCTTGGCATGGAGTACCTGAAGGAAGTCGAGCGTACGCGAGCGACGGTCGCGGCCTACGAGTCCATCGCCTGCCCCGTTGCGATGCTAGAGCAGATGGCCCATGGGGTCGTGCCTGTCGTACCGAAGGACAGGATGTGGTCTCGGTCGTTCTTTGGGCATGAGTTCCCCGAGTATCCGTTCATGTACAGCAGTAAGTCGGAGATTGGGCCGATGCTGCGGCTGCTCATGGACAACGACGAGATGTACAAGATGTGGGCACAGAAGCTGTCGGACAGGGTACGTCAGCGGTACGAGTATCGAACGCTGAAGCGGTCCTTGTACGACGACATGCAGCAGCGGGTCGATGTGTACCCGAAGCCCAAGTACATGGACTTCGACCTGGAAGCGTTCCGTACGTATAGGTTCGTGGCGGAGGCCGAAGAGTTGGCCGAGCGGCTGGGGGATGAGTTCACGTTCGACAGGTTCATGAAGGAGGCACAGCGTCTGCCCATGCGGGGTAGGGGTGGGGTGCCAGTGTTGAGCAACAAGGGTGTGCTCCGCCTGCTTGAGGCGATGGGGTACACCGACACGATGGATAGTGCAGACATTCGACTGAGGAGGACCCGTGCCTGACGAGAAGCGTATCGAGATAACGTACATCAGTGTCGATGACCTGGTGCCGATGGAAGAGAACCCGAACTTCCAGTCGGATGCAGTGTTCAACAACCTGGTGGACAACATCAGCAAGATTGGGATGGTCGAACCCATCATGGTCGCCCCGCTGCGGGACGAGGATGGCGCGATTATCGAGGGCAAGTACAAGATTGTCTCTGGTGAGCATCGGTACTTTGCCTGCAAGATGCTTGACTATGAAGAGGTGCCGACCATCGTCCAGATGGACTTCGATGACGACGCGGCGCGGTTCCAGCTGGTCCGCATGAACATGCTCAAGGGCAAGCTCGACCCCGTGAAGTTCACGAAGCTGTACAACCAGATGGCAGAGAAGTACGGCGAGGAACTGACCAAGGAACTGATGGGTCTGGTCGAGGAGGCGGCGTTCAAGAACCTGTACCTGCAGGTGAAGAAGGAACTGTCGCCAGAGATGCAGGAGAAGCTCGAAGAGTCGAAGGATGACATCAAGACGGTCGATGACCTGAGTCGCGTGCTGAACGAGATGTTCAGCAAGTATGGTGACACGCTGCATCAGCACTTCATGGTGTTCCAGTACGGCGGCAAGACCCACCTGTGGGTGCAGATGTCGAAGGACTTGAAGAAGCGGATGATTGACCAGTACGTGGAGAAGCTGAAGGCGGGGAACTTCGACATGAACGAGTTCTTCGACAAGCTCATCCTGCAGTACGGAGACGCGGTCATGGAGACCATGGAGCCGATTGCCGTAGACGAGGATGAGGGCATCTTCGTGGATTCCGAGGGCGTGCTCTGATGAAGTTGGTGCGCCCGTCTGTGGAGTACAAGGATAGCTACCTCGTAGGACTGCACGAGTTTCGTATCGACGGCATCTGTGTGGACTACGATGAGGCTGCGATTGCTGAGGACTTCGAAGGGTTCGTGCAACGACAGCTTGACGACTACGACGAGTCCAAGATTCCAGTCGGGCATGTCCCGTACCTGCGGCTGTGGGCCGTGCACGACGGAGAGTTCGTAGGGCACGTCACGATTCGATGCGGGATGAACGAGGACGTGTGGAAGAAGGGTAACGTCGGGTACGCTGTGGTGCCGTCGCGTCGGAGCCAAGGGTTCGGTAGGATGATGCTCGTTGAGGCGCTTGCACGGATAGAGCGGATGTGTGGAGAAGGACACTGGCACTGGATGGTGTTGGTGGTGTGCGGTGTGGCGAACACGTGGTCACGAAAGATAGCTGAGTCGTGTGGTGGTCGCTGGGTCGGGACGCATGAACCAGATGGAAGCAAGGTCGTGTACCTCATGCCGATAGGTGGGTGCTGATGGATAAGCAGTACAGCGCGGAAGAGCACCAGCTGCTGGAGGCTGGACTCAAGTTCGTGCAGACGAGTGGTGTTCCCATGACGAAGGTGGCGTGGGGGCTGGCAAGCATCATCGGGAGACAGGACAACGCTGTGTACCATCGCATGCAGTCGATGGCCAGTGGCTCGTTCGACCCGACAGCTGAGCTGGACGAGGATGTGACCGACGAGGATGAACGACTCGACCGCAGGGTCGGTGAGGTCGTTGCTGCAAGAGTGGCGAGTATCAAGTCGTATGGAGCGCTCTGCGTGGTGGAGGGTACGACGCGGGCGCTGCTGCTACATGTCAGCGAGATAGCCGACGAGTACATAGACGACGTGAACGAGTACCTGGCTGTCGGGGATGTCGTCCAGGCGATTCTCGTAGTGAGCACGAAAGAGGACAGGCTCGCCTTGTCAACGAAGCGCATTGGGACTGTCAAGCGGAAGACCCCGAAGGCGTGAGCGGGTACGAAGAAGGCTTCGATGCCGCACAGACAGAAGATGTGACCTCGATTCGAGTGCAGGTAGGCCCATGGCTCGACATGGTGGCGACTGGTCCACGAGTGGCGGTGGCACTGGAGACGTTCCTGAAGGTGCACGGAGGGAAGTTGCGGGAGGAGGGGGAAGTCAGCTTCCTGTACCTCTGCCGTGATTGGTTCAGGATGCGGGAGTTCGACGCGCACATCGAACCGTGCAGCGACCTGAACAGGTTCCAGAAGATGTTCTTGAACCGACTGCTCAAGATAGACGGGAAGCCATAGCTGTCACGACTTGTCAGCAGAATAGCTCGAAACGGACCCTCGTTCGCTCGAAAGGCGGCGGGGGTCTTGTCATGAGTGGTTGTGTTGTCAGTAGAGGGGGATGTAGAGTTGTCAGCAAGGTGTTAGTTGTCAGTCGGAATCGAAGGCGGCGGCGGGCACCGAAAAAGCGGGGAAACGTATGGTGTATGCTCGGAAGATAGTAAGAGCAGGCAACGTACGCCGAACAGTACAAGACACGCAGGGAGTGACAGGACAGTGGCACAGGCAGAGGCATGCGGTCAGCGAGGTCCCGCTACAGACCCGCGCAGGGACGACAGTCCAGTCCTCGTCAGGGTGACGCCCTCGTTCTTGGAGACGGTGATTGCCCAGTCAAGTCCGCCAGGATTCGCACGGTTCGTCACGTGGCGTGAGCCTGATGCGAACGGTGTGTACACGCCGATGGTCACGCAGGTGAAGTGCGATGGCTGAGAAGAAGGCCGCTCGTAGGCAACGCTCAGACGCGTTCTCCGACCTGAAGGCCATGTACTGCTACGGTGACATGGACAAGAAGGTCAAGGCAGGTATTGCCGTCGAGGAGATTGCCCGCTGGCTACAGGAGGACTGTTTCCAGTTGCTGGGAATCAAGAGGGACAGTCTGGTACGGAAGCTGTACAGGTACAAGGCCCAGCTGCCCGCTGCCGACCTGGTGAAGAACCCGCCCCTGTACCTGGAGAGGGCGATTGAGAAGCTCAGGCGCGGAGTGAACGAGGTCGAGGAGCTAGAGAAGCTGTACCTGCTCCAGTTGAAGCGCATCAGCATGGATGCCGAGACCGAGGAACGCATCACGAAACTGTTCAGCGGGACGAACGCTGAGATTCGGACGGCAGCAGACCTGCTCGCTAAGATGATGCAGATGAAGCAGGAACTCGGTATCGTCCAGAAGGTGCCTGACCGCATCGACCTCGGTGGTGGGGTCAACGTCGGTCACCTGGTAGACGAGGATACCGACGAGGGTACGAAGGCCAAGTTGGGACTACTGGCTGGCAAGTTGCTCGATGCGATGGGAAAGTCGGTAGCAGAGGCGGAGAAGACGCAGGACGAGGAGGATTCTGATGTTGGCTGAGGTGTTCGTGCTGATTGCCGTCAGTGCCATCGCTAGTGCGCTGGTCCTGTTCCTGCCTCGGAAGGAAGACCGTGTGAAGAGCTTGTCGCTGCCCGAGAATCCGAGTACTGGGCAGAATCCGTTCGATGTTGACCTGGGGTCTGGAGAGGAACAGTCATGAAGGTGCAGGTAGTGGTGAGTATGAGCGGCCAGTTCACGCTCGAAGTCGAGGGGGTGGACAAGGTCACCGCTGATGACATCATCGCGAAGGCCACTGAGATGTGGGGAGTCTCGCCCGATGAGCTGTTCCAGCCGTTCGTCGTGGCGGCGAGCATGAGTAGTGGTGGGCATCGTCTGCTCGAAGGGACGGACAATGTCCTGGAGGGCCTTGGCGACGGCAGCATGCTCCGTGTGGCAATGCCCCTCCGAGCGAAGGACTGACCGATGCTGAGACCAAGTCTGGTGCGGGCCATCGGCGTGGAGATGCGGGCGGCTCAGGACAAGCATGGAGACCAGTACGTCGAGAACCTGACGATGCGTTCCTCGATTGACCTGCACCTCGTGCATTCGATGGTGTCTGCTGGTGCGATGGCGCGGTCGATGTGCGACGAGGGGTACCCGACTCAGCTGGCCGTCCTCATGGAAGAGGTCGGTGAGGTGGTCGAGGCGGTGCTTGCTGGGAGCGACCCGACAGAGGAACTGATTCAGGTGGCGGCGATGGCAGCGGCCATGGCCCAGAAGCAGATGGGGGAGGTTGACGAGGGGTGAGTGAGTTGACCACTGACCCGAAGGACCCGAGACTCGGTCATGGGGTGGACACCGAACCAGTACCACAGAATGAGGCGTACCTCGTCCTGTCGGAGGAGGAGCGTGCGCAGGGATTCGTCCGTCCTGTTCGCAGGGCATACGTGCACAAGACGTGCGGGTCCCTGACGATGATGAGTCGGGCAATAGCTGAGACCTACGCTCGTGACCCGAAGTTCTACGGAGCGACGTACTGCTGCGCATGCCAGAAGCACCTGCCAGTCAGCGAGTTCGCCTGGGATGACGGTGTCGGAACGCCCGTCGGTTCCTGAAAAGGAGTGGCTGTGGCAAAGCATCGCAAGAAGGCCAACCGAACGGCACGGGCGGGCTGTCACTACTGCAAGCCCTGGAAGTTGCGTTTGAGGGGCCGCACCTCGCCAGACTTCGAATCGTTCTCGGCGCACCGTAGGCGCGTGACTATAGGAGAGGACTAGACATGAGTCTCGTACCACCGTCGAAGTTCGACCAGGGCAGGTTCGCTCTTGCATACCTGACGATTGTCATGACGGTCGCAGGGGCGTGCGGAGTCACATGGTTGGTGGCCAAGCTGTTTGGCATGCTTCCGTGATAGACCTGAACGACCTCCGACTGAAGCCGATGCTCGATGAGTTGACGCGTGGGTTCACGCAGTCGGACATCGAACTGCTGAAGGCCGTGCTCAAGCAGAATCCTGGCAGCGAGATAGAGGTGCTGCAGGACCTGATGGGGTACACGTATAGGCACACGCCCGTACCGACCCGCCAGTTCATCGAGGACCCGTACTACCTGGGGCTGCAGGGTCAGGTGTTCCCGAAGCTGCTGGATGACATCGAGGAGTTGTTCGAGGGGGAGTATGTCGAGGCGGTACTCACTGGCGCGATTGGGTGGGGTAAGGCGTGCAGCCTTGACACGCGGGTACCGACACGTCATGGGTGGACGACCTTTGGTGAAGTCACGGTCGGGGACGAACTGTTCGATGAGCAGGGTAGGCTCTGTAAGGTAACCAAGAAGACAGAAGTCATGTACGACAGGCCCTGCTTCGAAGTCACGTTCTCAGATGGGACGAAGCTGGTTGCAGATGCGGAGCATCAGTGGCTTGCATCCGAGTGGTCTGAGCGAGCTAATGCTGCGCGGAGTGGGGGAGAGCTGCATGAGCGTGTGGTCACGACTGCGGAGATGGCAGCCAGCCTGAAGCACGGTCGAATGAACAACTGGGCTGTGCGGGTTGCAGAGGCACTGGACCTGCCAAAGCAGGTGCTACCAGTAGACCCATACGTGCTCGGTGTGTGGCTCGGAGACGGGAACTCAGCAGACGGTGCGTTCACGTGTTTCGACCCAGAGATTGTCGAGGAGATTCGCAGGCGAGGCTACGAGGTTCGTGAGCAGCACGCTTCGCAAGGAAGGTACACGATAGTAGGGCTGAAGGTGCAGTTGCGGGAGCTGGGCGTGCTTGGGAACAAGCATGTGCCTGCCCTGTACTTTAGAGGTAGCATCGACCAGCGCACGGACTTGCTCAAGGGTTTGATGGATACGGATGGTTCGATTGAGACTTGTGGTCGTGCAGAGTTCGTCGGTGTGAGCAAAGCACTCGTAGAGTCCGTACGCGAACTCGCTGCAAGCCTCGGGCACAAGCCTGTGTGGTCAGAAGGAACAGCACGTGTTGATGGCAAGGATTGTGGAGCAAAGTACCGAGTCCGATTCACGCCAGACACGCCTGTGTTCTGTTTGACTAGGAAGTTGGAGCGGCAACGCGTGGCGGGGAAGCAGGGACTGCGGAACAAGCGCAGGTACGTGACTGCTGTGGTTCCAGTAGAGAGTGTTCCAGTCAGGTGCATCGAAGTGGATTCACCATCGCACTTGTTCCTGGTAGGTGACTGCTTCGTCCCGACGCACAACAGCACGTTCGCTGAGATAGCCCAGTGCCGCATGCTCTACGAAATCAGCTGCCTGAGAGACCCGCAGAGGGTGTACGGACTGATGCGTGGGTCGGTCATCGTCCTGCTGAACGTCGGTGTGACGCGGACCAACGCCGAGAAGATTGTCTTCCAGGGGGTCAAGAACAAGCTGCACGCTGCCCCGTACTTCGTGGAGAAGTTCCCGTACGGGCCGTGGATGAACGAACTGAGGTTCCCGAACAACATCTGGCTGTTCCCCGCAACGCCGAGCGACAGTGGTGTCATCGGGTACAACGTCTTCGGCGGGGTCATGGACGAAGTGAACTTCATGAGCATCGTGGAGAAGTCGAACTCGTCTCGGGGTGGGACGGGTCGGTTCGACCAGGCGGAGACCCTGCACAAGTCTCTGATTCGACGGATGAAGTCCCGATTCATGAAGAAGGGCAAGCTCCCTGGCATCCTGCTGCAGATTTCGTCTAGTCGGTACCCCGAGGACTTCACCGAGCGCCGCATCAAGGAGGCTGAGGATGACCCGACGGTCTTCGTGCGTCGGTACAGCCAGTGGGACACGTTCCCCGAGGACAGATGGACTGGGAAGCGGTTCTGGATAAGCCTCGGAGACGGCACGGAACAGCCACGGGTGATACACGGCCCCGAGGAGCTGAAGGCGGCGGAGGACAAGGGCCTGCCCCTGTTGGATGTGCCCGAGGAGTTCGAGCGTGACTTCGAGGCTGACATCGACGCTGCGATTCGAGACCTGGCTGGTCGGCCTACGCTCACGATTCGCCCGTACATCCGCTACCGACACAAGGTGGCGGAGGCGCTGGCGCGGGGCGAGACCGAGTTGGGTCTGGTGCACCCGTTCTCGAAGACGGAGTCCACGCTGAAGGATGGCGGCTCGTTCGTACTGGAGAAGCTCGCCATCCCGAGGCTCAAGCAGCAGATTGCGAGTGGCACACTGGGGGACGTGGAACTGGCAGCAGCCAAGGACGAGCTTGCGTTCCTGAAGAGCAAGCCCCGCTTCGTCCATGCTGACCTCTCGGTCACGGGGGACAGCACGGGTATCGCGATGGGTTACGTCCGTGGGTACCGTGAGGTGGTCAGACGGAACGAGGCGGGGGAGCAGTACACGACGCGTATGCCCATCGTCGTGATTGAGTTCATGCTCAGGGTGAACCCACCGCAGAACGGCGAGATTGAGTTCGCTGACGTGCGGTCGCTCGTACTGGAGCTGCGGAGCTACGGGTACCCGATTCGAAGCGTCACGTTCGACTCGTTCCAGTCCCGTGACTCGATGCAGGCGTTCAAGCGGGTAGGAATCGACTCGTCGCACCTGTCGGCGGACACGAACCTTGAGGTGTATGCTGCGTACAAGGATGCGCTCTACGAGGACAGGTTCATCACGTACCAGTACGACAAGCTGTTCGAGGAGACCATCCGACTGGAGAAGAACGAGAAGACGGGAAGGGTGGACCACCCTGCGAACGGTTCGAAGGACGTGGCAGATGCGGTCGCTTGCGTATGCTACGGCTGCGTCAAGGACGGCATCAGGTCCCCCGCTCCGCCTCCGTCGTACGGCGACATGTCCACGCCACGACAGTCGTCAGCGGTGCCCACGATGGGGGAAGTGGAACCGAGAGTTCCCGAGATAGTCACGTAGGTAGTAGACTGTGCGAGAAGGGAGGCGAGGTCCTTGGCTACGTTGCGCGAAGAGATAGTCCAGCGGCTCACCGACCTGTTCCGCAGGAGTCCAGCTGGAGAGCCTGTACCTGACACCGACTCGTCCATCGAGACGCGGAAGAGCGGGGAGAATGGCGCACAGCAGAGCACTGGTGCGTGGGACTGGTACAGTGATGAGGTGGCCCTTGAGGGTAAGCGCAAGGGCAAGTACGAAGAGTATGCCCGCATGGATACTGAGTCGGTGGAGATTGCCTCGGCGCTTGACATCTATGCTGACAACGCCACGAGTGGCGAGCGGGATGAGGATAGCATCATCGAAATCGTCTCCGACTCGGAGAAGGTCATCGAGGTGCTGGATGAGATGGTCGAACGGCTCGACCTCGACGCGGACCTGTGGAGCATCGCCCGTGAGATGGTCAAGTACGGGGACTGCTTCGAAGAGGTCGTCGCGTACCCCGATGGCGAGGTACACCGCCTGAAGCACCTGGACCCCGAGGGGATTCGGGTCAAGCAAGACCAGTGGGGACGGCCCGACCCTGAGTTCCCGTTCGTCCAGGCGGACTCGACGGGTGAAGAGAAGGCCAAGTTCAGGGAGTGGCAGATACTGCACTTCCGCATGATGAAGGACCGCGAGTCCAAGTACGGGGTGGATGGTTCGCTCCTGTACCCGATTCGCAAGGTGTTCAAGCAACTGGCCATGATTGAGGACAGCATGGTCATCGCCCGTCTGACCCGTGCCCAGCAGCGGTTCGGGTTCCGTATCGACGTGACGGGCATCGAACCTGGCCAGCCGACCGTGGACTACCTGAACGAGGTCAAGGGGACGCTCAAGAAGAAGCGGACCATCGACCCTGTGACGGGCCAGATGGACATGAAGTACAACCCGCTGTCAGTCGAGGAGGACATCTTCTTGCCTGTACGTGAGGGTGGCGGTTCGGATGTGAAGGTCCTGCAGGGTGCGTCGAACCTCGGTCAGTTGGCGGATGTCGAGTACTTCAGCAAGAAGCTCTTCGCTGGCCTGAAGGTCCCGAGAGCCTGGATGGGCTTCGAGGGTGACACGAAGGCACGGGCGGTCATCACCGAACTGGATGTGCAGTTCGCCAGGACGATTCGGCGTGTCCAGCAGAGCCTTGGGCGGGAGTTGCGGAAGCTCTTCGACCTTGTCTTGCTGTCGCGGGGAATCGACCCTGCAGTGAATGAGTACTCGATTCGGCTCCCAGTCCTGTCCACGGTGGATGAACTGCGTGAGTGGCAACTGAAGCTCGTCAAGACGAACGTGGCGAAGGCGTACAAGAACGACCTCGCTGTCAGCACGGTCTGGGTGTACAAGAACCTGCTCGACATGACCGACGAGGACATCGAGGAGATGCTGGACGCGCTGGAGGACCCAGAGAGCCTGGACAACCGTCTGGCGAACGCACGGACTCCCGATGCGCTCAAGCCAGATGACCCAGCCAAGCCTGGTGCGAAGGCACCGAAGACGGGAGCGACCGAGCCTGGTCCTGAAGGGGACACTGGCACGGCACCGCAGGGTGGGGTCAAGACCAGCACCATCGTCCAGCCCGAGCCTGATGGCGCGGCAGGGACTGCGGAGTCATTGTCACGGCGTGAGATTCGGATTCTGAGGAACAAGCTCAAGAGTGACCTGAGAGCACTCGATGAGTTGACAGAGTGGGCGTATGAGGGCAGGACAGGTAAGGTACTGACGCATAGGTAGCAACTGGACGAAGTAAGGGAGGGCAAGATGACTGCGCACATTGCAGGGCGGGACAGCACGGGGGTCTTCGGACCGTTCCTGCGCGAGAGGGTCACGAGTGGTTTCCCCGTAATCACGACTGACCACGCGCTGATTCACGAGGGGATTGCGTTCACGCAGGCTGGTGTCCTGACTGTGGCGAACGGCAAGGACGCATCGGTGAGGGTCACCGCTCCTGGTCGGACTGGTGTGAAGGCCAGTACGGTCGTGGACATGACCAACGCCAACGCTGACCTGACCTACGAAGCGGTTGAGGCGGGGCCAGAAGGAAACGACCTGACGGTTACGCATGTTGACCCAGGTGTGAGCGGGTCCCCGATTGCGGTGTCAGTTAGCGGGGAGGCCATCACGGTCTCGCTGGAGACGGCACCTGATGTGCCCGCGACCCTGGATGCGGCTGGCATGCTGTTCACGGCAGTGCCCGTCGGTGTGCTTGGCAACGCGGTGAGTGTCGTGCTCGCGGCTGCGGTACCGAACCAGGCGTTCTCGGTCGCGGTGGTTGGGCAGAAAGTCACGGTGAACCTCGCCACGAACGCCTCGACTGTCATCACGTCCACGAAGGAGGATGTCGCGGTAGGAATCGCTGCGACTCCCGCTGCGGCTGCTCTCGTTGTAGCCTCTGACGGCACTGGACTGCTGATGGCTCTGGCAGAGACTTCGCTCGCTGGTGGGTCTGATGGTGGAGCTATCGTCTCGACTGCCAATGACGTGAAGGCTGCGGTCGAAGTGGACTTGGTCTCGATGGGCATGGTCAGTGTCACGGTAGAGGGCACTGGTCTTGGTGTGGTAAATGCCAAGGCGGTCCAGTCGCTGAGTGGCGGCACGTCTCCAGTGTACGTGCACCTCAAGCCCATAGGTGTCCAGGCGACTGGTCAGGCAATCGTGACCCTGTACGAGGAGGCGACGGTCACTGGCACTGAGACCGCAGTCGAGCCTCGCAACAGGAACCGCTTCGTCGCGGGTGTGGAGGGCGACGACAGCAGCGTCCAGGTACGTACCTGCGTGGATGCCACGTTCGGTGCGACAACGATTGACCTCGATTCGGTCATCGTCCCTGGTGGCGGGCAGGGTGCCACGAGAATCGGTGGCGCTGTGGACCAGGCTGAGGAGTGGGTGCTCGACCCTGGCAAGGACTACGTCATGAAGCTGGACAACACGGCGGGTGCTGAGAACAAGATTGCGTACTCGCTGCTCTGGTATGAAGAGGAAAGCGCGTAGGCTGAGTAGCGGAGAGGACCTGACATGGCGTTCGAAGTGAAGGCAAAGCCCAAGACCGTGGTGATGGCAAAGGTCATCCATGCAGATGGAAGCGTCACGGACTTGGGGGTCCTGAAGAAGAGGAATCCGCTCAGCCGCTTTGTGCACAAGGTGGCGATGGCTCTAAGGAGGAGCAATGCCAACGAGTGATGCCTATACGTCAGCAGGCGAGGCCAAGGTCATCGACCTGATGGATACCGTCACGTGGTACGCAGGAGTAGGAATCGGGACGACCGCTGCAGCCAAGACCGACACCGCCCTCGGTAACACGACGGGATGCCCCGCACGGGTAGCGACCACAGACACGCAGCCGACCGAGGACAAGCTCCAGATGGTGGCGCTGTTCTCGTTCACGTCCGCTCTGGCAATCACGGAGCTGGGCATCTTCGACACGGCCTCGAATGGTACGCTGCTCCAGCGGCACGTCTTCGACCCCATCAACACGGTCAACGGTGACAGCATCCAGTTCACGACTCTGCACGAACAGGCGTAGCCCACGATGGGCGTGGCACCGAACAGCCCCGTAGCGGACTGGGTGGTCCAGCCGCGAGGAGACCACTACGGTACGTTCGTGAACCAGGTCGGTGGCGGGGATGCCACCGTCACACGAACGACCCCGAAGACCATCTACGACCCGACAGATGGTCTGATTCATGACGTTCCCGCTGGCTCGTTGGCGGTGAACCCGTGGAGTGCGTACCAGACGGGCGGCGTGGGCTACGCAGCAGTCATCGAGGAAGCACGCACCAACTACCTGACGAACAGCTACGGGGCAGCGAACGCTAGCAACATGTGGACTGGCTGGGTGTGGTCTGGCGTGTCCCCAGTCACGCGGAGCATTGTTGCTGGTGTGTACGGGAGCACGGCGCAACGCATTGTGTACGACGGAGTTGCTGCTGCGTCTGCCGCGACACTCCAGTTCCAACAGACGACGGCTGCTGGCACGTTCGCAGCAGCTGAAACTGCGATGGGTACGATGTGGCTGAAAGGTTCACGGGTAGGTTGTACCGCAGAACTGCATCTCATCGCATGGAACTCTGGAGGTTCGTACCTCGGCGGAGCACAGGTGGCTGTGGTGCCTACCGTTGGGTGGTCACGGTTCTCGCTGGCTTACGCAAGCCTGCCAGCGAACACCTCGCATGTATTGTTCATGCTGAAGCTCAGTGGTATCGACACGGGCGACACGTATGACTTAGCCTTCGACGCTTGCCAGCTCGAAAAGAGCAGCGCACAATATCCAGGTGCTACTTCGTACATTCCGACGACGACGGTTACAGCTACAAGAGACCTGGATAGAGTGCTAGTTCCGACCGCTGGGTGGTCGAATGGTACTGGTATGACCTTGCTGGTAGTCTCTGATGGGACTAGACCAGGCACTTTCTATGGGAACCTGCTTGAACCGTCGTACAATACAGACAACCGTCTGCGGGTGTCACGTAGTGCTAGCGCGGTGTCTGCGGGTGCCCAGGTGGGCGGGGTGGGGTACATAGCCGCAATAGCGAAGGCTGGTGCCTGTGTAGCAGTAGGACGGTTCCAGGTGGGTGCCCCTGTCTCTGTCTTTGCGGATGGTGCGCGCGCCGACTCAGCAGCTTCACTTGCGTCTATGCCACCTATGGCGATATCAGCGTCTTTGGGCGGTGGCTCTATGTCGTTTGTTCCGCTTGGTGGTCCTGTAGCACGTGCTACCGTCTACGACACCGCGCTCACCGACGAGCAACTCGCAGCCGTTGACATGACCACCGACCTGTTGAACGGGAATGCGAGTATCGTGTACGAGAAGAGCGTTGGTGTGGTCTCGTCCGTCAAGTTCATGCCGAGAGGATAGAAGATGCGCAGATACGTGTTCCTTGCAGAGTTCGCCTCGCCGCAGGAGGGGCCTGACTGCACTCCGATTGCACCGTTCGACAAGGTCGAGGTCGTGCAAGGAGAGGGCAGTGTGTACCCGCCTGCGCCTGCGAACATGTGCCTGGTCTCGGTGGAGTGCCAGGAGCACACGATTCTGCAGGACCTCGTGGTGAACGATGACCCGATGTGGCCCACGCAGAGGGCACTGCTCCTCGCACCGCTAGAAGAGGCGATGGAAGCGGCACGAGTCCAGATGGCTGAGTTGTATCCGTTTGTGGGGGTGGAGGACTATGCCTAAGAAGGTTCCTGATAGCCTGCCCAAGAAGGCCAAGAGCGATACCGACTCCGCGTACATCGACAAGGTGTTCAAGTCCTTGTACAAGGGCCAGAACCGTAGGAAGTTGAAGGCACCGAAGCCACCGAAGGCAGAGGACCGTGGGTAGCCCAGCACCATATGCTCCTGTAGCCGACTGGGTCGTCCGTCAGACGGGGGACCACTGTGGCGACTACGTAGACCTCGTCACGGGGCAGACGTGCACGATTACGAGGACGACCCCGAAGACGATATACGACCCAGCAACGGGGCGGATTCACGATGTCCCCGCTGGGAAGCTGGCCGTGAACCCGTGGTCTGCGTACAAGAGCGGTGGGATTGGCTACGCAGCGATTCCTGAAGAGGCCAGAACGAACTACCTGTTGCATAGCTGGTTCGATGTGGACAGCAACGGGGATGGGCGTGCTGACAGCTGGAGTGTCATGCACAACGCGGGGACTGGTACGTACGCACAGGCCCTGGTCGAGGGCGTGTACCGTAACGGGCAGTCGATTAGGTTGCTGACGGGGTCTGGGTACCAGATTGGATTGTCTCAGTCCAGTGCAGTAGGCACCTTCGCGGCGGGGGAGACAGCAACGTTCTCCGCGTATATTGGTGGCACGATAGCGGGTGCGTCTGCGCTGCTCCAGTTGCGTGCGTTCAGCAGCACAGCTGTCCAGCTGGGTGTTGTGAACGGAAACACGCTCGCTGTGACTGCAACGCCAACGCTGTTCTCGCAGGCGTATGCAAGTCTGCCAGCAGGAACGTCCTATGTCCTGGTAGCTGTGGTGCTGACCAACTTCAACACTGGAGATGTTACTGATGTCGTCGTGTCGGCAGCCCAGCTGGAGAAGGGTGCGTTCTCGACTTCGTACATTCCGACGACGACTGCGGCTGTGGCTAGGGCTGCTGACAACGTAACGATACCGACTACGGGGTGGACCCCGTCCACGGGTACGATGATGGGTGTTGTTGGTGCGGGAGTCATGCCAACAGCGAACTACGTTCTGATGTGGAGAAAAGACTCAAGCAACTTCGTCGGACTTCAGACTACGTATGCGTACGCTGGCGGTGGTACACGAATCGTGTATTACGGCGCTGGCAACGTAGCAGCATCTGGGTACAAGATTCTCGCAAACCCGTCACCGTGGGTGCTCGCAGGTAAGTGGACGGCAGGTTCACCCGCCTACGGGTACTTGAATGGCTCGGTGAGTACAGGCTCAGTGAACACGTATCTGTCGGATGTTGTGGGGGTGTCCGCACGTGTAGGCAGCTACGATGGTGGTGTGTACCACTTCCACGGGCCGATAGAACGACTCGTTGTCTATGACAAAGCGCTCTCTGATGCTCAGCTGGCAACGACTGCACTGACGACTGACCTCCTGAATGGAATCGAGTATCGACCGAGCGTACAGTTCCAGATGACCACGACCAGAAGCAAGGTGGCGGCTGCGGTCCCCTCGGTAACGAAGCATACCAGGCGGCTCGTGTCCCGTACGGGAACGGGAACACCGTCAGTCACGAAGCAGACGAGACGGACAGTCGGAGTCGTAACCGCAGCGCAGTTGTCTGTTGCCCGAAAGACCTTCCGTACTGTTAGGATTGCATCAGCAGCGGTCGTCGGTGTGGCTCAGCGGAGCATGACGCGGCTGCTGGGTATCGTTTCGAGTACGGTCGTGTCCAAGAATGCGCAAACGTCACGGGCACTCGGTGTGGTCGGGACTGGCACAGCAAGCAAGGGTGCCACGGTCGTGCACAGGACGCTTCAGGCGGTCGCGCACGGGTTGGCAAGCATGAGGTTCATCCTGCCGAACACGTACAGGTGGCTCGTCGGACTCGCTGTGGTCTCTGGCCTCAAGCGCACTGACGTGGATGAAAGCCGTAAGGAGGTCGATGTCGAGTGCTGAACAGTGAGTTCTTCATAGGGCAGGGGGACACGAAGGACCCGATTCGTGTGACCGTGTACCACGAGTACACGAACACGCCCGTGAACCTGGCGGGATTGACTGTCACGTTCTCGATGGTCACCGACCTCGGTGCTGTCATCGTTGACGACCAGCCAGCTGTCATCGACGGTCTCACGTCGGATGGCAAGGTGTACTACGAGTGGCAGGATGGGGATACGGACATCGCGGGGGATTTCAGAGGACGGTTCAAGTTCACGGACCAGTTCGGCAAGGTGTTCTCGGCCCCGAACGAGGGCTACATCGCGGTGCACGTCACGAAGTTCTGAGAGGACAGCACATGTACATGAAGGTCGGAGCACACTGGTACGAGGTCCTGGTCGAGAAGACCGTGGATGACCTTGACCCTGAGTACGTCAAGAAGGTGCTTGGACAGAAGCGGTTCGACCCGCTTGGTTCGAGGGTGAACCCGAAGAGCCGTGGCAGTCGTGCGCAGGTCTCCGCTGAGAAACAGGTCGTGGCTGCATACACGAAGGGGATGCGTCCGCTATCACCGAAGGCCGAGTACGACAAGGCCCGTGCAGCGTGGGTAGCGTACAAGAAAGGATTGAACAGTCAGCTGCAGGACTTGGTTGTTGCGCTGCAGGGTGGTACCCTCACGGAGAAGGGGTTTCTGAGTAAAGCACAGGCGCTCCTTCGAGCGGGGTATGAGAGGGCGTATAGACTTGGAACCGACGCGGGTGGGATGGGGGCGTTCAAGCTCCCCGCAGAGGACCTGGCGTGGCTCGCGAGAGCAAGACGTGCAGAGTATCGGTTCCTTGACAAGTTCGCCCGTGACATCGTCCAGGGCAAAGGGTCGATGTCGTATCGAGACCGAGCATCCATGTACGTCGATTCGATGGACGGGATGTTCGACGCGGGCAGGATAGACGCGTACCCGTCGGAGGGGACCCTCATCTACTGGGAGTTGTCGGCGGCGGAGAGTTGCGGGGACTGCATCGACCTGGCGATAAACAGCCCGTACACGCCTGATGAGCTTCCGACGACCCCGAGGGCTGGCGGGACAGCGTGTCTGAGCCACTGCCAGTGCTCGCTTCGTGTGCGGTACGTCCCACCGACGAAGATGGACCTCGAAATCAGAAGGGTCAGTCCAGACGCGGCGCGTAAGTTGGGACTCGCTTTCGTAACAGCAACTTCCCTCGCGTTGCTGCTGAAACCGAAGGATATGGCTCCGAGCAAAGGGGGTGACCCGAGTTCTGCTAGCGGACTGGACATGGATTACGATGGCGAAGAGTCTGTCGCCGTGCTCGACTGGAACAAGCTGGATGAGATGTTGTCAGCGTTGGCCAAGTTGAGGATGCTGGAGCGGTATGAACCGTCCGAGCATCGGCTCCACGAGGAGCTGCATGAGAACGACAGGTTCGCTGAGGCAAGTAAGTCGCTGCCTACGTGGTTGGACCCGTTCAGTCGGGAGGTCTACGTGTGGCACGCCATCGGTACACGTGTGCTGGAGCATGTAGGCCAAGAGATGCCCGAGGAGGTGAAGATGTAGCCAATGGGAACCAGTAAGAGTACAGCACTCATCGAACAGCCGCTGTTCGAGGCTCTGCAGCTTGTCGAAGCGTCCGAGGAGGACCTGTACAAGCTGTTGACCATCCGTGGTACCGCCAGCAAGGGCGGGCACGTGAACCAGAACGGCAGGCTGTACCCGACCTCGGTGTTGGCCAAGGTCGTGGAGAAGGCACAGAGTGACATCGCCAAGGGCAAGCTCTTGGGTGAGCTGGACCACCCGCCCGACAAGGGGACGCTCAGCAGAGCGGCGGTCAAGTTCACGGCCCTCTGGATGGAGGGTGACGACATGCTCTTCGAGGGGCATGTCCTGCCGACACCCGATGGGGAGCGTCTCGCGATGCTTCTTCGTGCAGGGGTCGGAGTCGGGATTTCCACGCGCGGCTACGGGTCGTTGCGGCCTGTGGACTATCCTGATGGTACAGTGTATGAAGTACAGCCCGACTACGAGATGAAGGGCATCGACTGTGTACTTGAGCAGTCGAACGAGTTCGGTACCGTAGCGAGCTTCGAGCACATCGAAGGAGGTAGTGAGGACATGGACCTGGACACCCTGAAGAAGGACCACCCCGAGCTTGTCGAAGCGCTCCGTAAGGAGATTGAGGACACGCTCAAGGAGTCCACGGAAGACCAGCAGAAGGAGTTCGAGCTGAAGGTCTCCCAGGCAATCGAGGAGAAGAAGGAAGAGTTCATGGCCGAGGCGAAGAGCCTTGTCATGGAGTCGGACGAGGTCAAGGGACCGAAGGCCATCATCGAGGCCATCATCGAGGCCCTGAAGCCCATGCTCCCCGAGGCCAAGTCGGTCGAGGAGCTTGACGCGGACCTGCGCAAGGAGAACGAGGGCCTTGTGGCACAGGTCGAGTCGCTTCAGACCCAGAACCAGGCGCTCACCGAGGCTGCGGCAAAGGCTGAGGCTGAGGTAGAGCGTCAGGCCATCGCAGAAGCCGTCGCCGCCAAGGTGGACGAGCTTGTCGAGGGTCATCGCTTCGCGGACAAGCTCCGCACCCGCCTTGTTGACTGCACGTCGGTCGAGGCGGTCGAAGAGGCGTTCAAGCGCGAGGCAGAGTTCATCGCTTCGCTGGTCGAGGACACCAAGCCGCCTGCGGGCGAGGGCACGGTTCTCGATGAGGACGAGGACGGACAGAACAAGGGCAAGGCACTGACCGAGGCCGAGCAGCGCCAGCGGGCGCTCGCAGGCATCTAGTCCCTGAAGGAGGGAAGCAGCAAATGGACCTCAGAGAGATGATGACCAAGCAGGAGCCGTCCTTCCTGGTCGAGGACAAGCAGCGGCGTGGCCGTTGGGCGAACCTGACCGAGGGTCTGGACGACTACAAGCGGCTTCAGCTGGAGACCATGTTCGAGAACGCTGCTCGTCAGGTCCTGTCGGAGGCATCCGATACGTCCGACGTGCAGGCGTTCACGACCTTCGGATTCCCGCTCATCCGCCGTGTGTTCCCGAACCTCATCGCCCAGGAGCTGGTCTCGGTTCAGCCAATGACCATGCCGACGGCGCTGGTGTTCTTCCTCGACTTCGTCTATGGCACCACGATTCGTGGTACCTCGGCGGGGACGAGCATCGCGGACTCGATTCAGGCGGGCACGTACAACCCGTTCTACGCTGGCGGTCTCGTCCGTGGCGTGTACGTCGGTACTGGCGATGGCAACGATGTCACGTTCAACCTGCCGACTGGCACGTACCCCATCGCGGCGAACAGCCAGACCATCTATGTTGATGGTGTGGCCAAGGTCGAGACGACCGACTACAGCATCAACGACACGACTGGTGCCATCGACTTCACCGCTGGCGGCGCGCCTGCTGCTGGTGCGGTCATCACCGCCGACGCATCGCTCACGACTCCGACCGAGGGTGGGGACAACATCCCCGAGCTGGACTTCACCATGACCTCCGAGTCGGTCACCGCTGAGACCAAGAAGCTCAAGGCCAAGTGGACCCTGGAGTCGCAGCAGGACCTGCTCGCGTACCACGGTGTCAACGCCGAGACCGAGCTTCTCGCTGTGCTCGCTGACGAGATTCGTCGCGAGATTGACCGTCAGATTGTGAACGACCTGTTCACCATCGCGTCGGCTGGCAACGTGAACTGGTCGAAGACCATTCCCGCTGGCTACGACGGTTCGCAGCGCGAGTGGGACATGAGCATCTTCGAGGCGCTCATCGACGCGAACACGCTCATCTACAAGCGTCGGTTCCGCAACGCGACCTTCTGCGTGGCTGACCCTGACGTGTGTGCTCGCTTCGAGAAGCTCGATGGTTTCGTGGAAGTTCCGCGTGACTGGTCGGGCAATGCGGGCCAGGGCATCGAGAAGTTCGGTGTCATCAAGAACCGCTTCACGGTGTACAAGGACCCGATGGCCCCTGCGAACAAGATTCTCATGGGTCACAAGGGTGCGTCCATGTTCGAGACGGGCTATGTCTACGCCCCGTACGTCCCGCTGTACACGACTCCCGTGTTCATGGACCCGAACGACATGACCCCGCGCCGCTCGGTCATGAGCCGCTACGCACGCAAGCCGCTCATCACCGACATGTACTCGACCATCACCCTGACCTAGAGCCAGGGCAAGTAAGACCAGCACCCGTTTGTAGTAGTCGGGGGCGGATTGCAGCGTGAAGGGTGCCACGCCGAGTCCGCTCCAAGAGAGGAGTCCAGATGGGACGGTTCTACCGTGATAAGGTCGTTGCTGCGGATGTAGAGTTGGGCGACCGTTCAGCAGGTACGCGTGTACCAGCAACGAAGGTCGTTCGAGCGACCCTCGCAGAACTGAACGCTGGGAAGGTCATCGTTCCTGGTGTGGCTGGCAGGCAGATTGTCGTGACCGATGCCAAGATGCGTGCCATTGGTGGCGCGCTTGGTGCCGTCACGCTCATCCGCCTTGTCGAGTCCACGTCGAGCGGTGTCGTGCTCTCGAACACGCAGGCGACTGCTACGCAGGACACGTGGCTGAACGCGAACACTGCCAACGCGGTCTCGACCAAGATGGCTGTCGCGCTCACCGCTGGTGAGGGCGTGAAGCTGGACAAGACGGGCAACGCGGGTACCGTCGCCACGCACATCGACGTGGTTGTGACGTACTACCTGGCGTAGTCATGAAGGCAGTGAACAGTACACAGACTGGGAGGTAGAGAAGCATGGCTGGTGAAGTTCGGTACAAGAACAAGTCCGACGTACTGCAGGTGCTCTACGATGAGCGTGGCACGAAGCGCGAGGTCATCCCTGGTGGGACCATCAAGCTGACCAAGGCGCACGCCTCGCGGTTCAGGTTCCTGGTGCCTGTGGTGCAGGAGAAGTCCTAGTCGGGACTGGAGGTGTGAACGATGGCGGACCCCACTGAGGCTGATGTTCGAGCTACTCTGAGGAACAAGCTGGTGGTGCTGCTCGGCAGCAATGGGACTGGTGTGACGACCACGCTGCTGGACTCAGCCATCGACACAGCACTGGACGACATGTCACGCCTGAAGCCGAAGGTGTCCTACGTAGTCATGGACATGGTGGCTGGTCAGGCGGTGTACACGGTCCCCACTGGAACGTACAAGGTGCTCGACGTTGTGTTCCCTGACCTTGGTGGACTCGCGGAGTCGGAGCTGGCCTACATCCAGTCGTACTCGCCTGGTGCGACCGCCCCGATGAATCACTCGTTGGCCATCATCGAGGCGCAGATGTGGGAGCAGTTCCAGAACCTGTACGGATTCGACTGGGAGTACAACGCGGACGCTGGTACTGTCACCGTCATGCCGACACCGACCACGTCTGGCAAGATGGCTCTGAAGGTATCTGTACTGCGCACCCTGCTAGACCTGCCCGTTAGCATGAGCAAGGCTGCTGAAAGTCTTGCTCTTGCTGCGGTGCTCTCCGACATGACTGCCTCAGTAGGCGGAGGTATAACGTCCGTGCCAATCGGCATCGGCAGTGTGTCGTTCGACCCGTCACGTCTTGTGGTACAAGCCGAGCGCCTGCGTAAGGAAGCGTATTCGAAGCTCGGGTTGGGTGGCGGGCAGGTGATAGTAGGATGAGTGATGAAGGTATCTTCAGTGGTCCGCTTCCGAAGGGCATGCAACTACCCGTCCCCGAGGTGGATGTGTTCGACCAAGCCGCTGAATCGGTGCTGTCGAGTTCCGATGTCAACTACGCGAAGTTGATTCGTGACGCACTTGGCTCCGTCACTGAGGTAGACCTGGTGGTCAGCGGTCTCGGCACGAGTGAGGCTCTTGGTGCGCACCCTGTTGTGCAGCTTGAAGTCATCGTCATGCCGAGGGCCGAATCGTGAGCATCAGTCAGAAGCAGAAGTATGCGGTAGACGTAGCCATCGCAGCCAATCCGACGGTTGTCGAGATTGTGCGCACGGAGTACCGAGAGGCTGATGGTGCGCGTGCGAAGACGGTGACCAGCATCCCGCCGCAGACGTTCCTGCTGTTCCCAGCATCTGCTAGCTCCTCGCGTGTAGGTTCTGGCGACAATGCGTCTCCGAAGGGTGATGTGTCTGCCTGGGGAGCACTTGCACCGAGTACCGCGAACGTCATGTGGGGTGCATTCGTCACAGATGTGCTCACGGCTGCTGGTCTTGGTTCATTCGAGGTCGTCAGTGGAAGACCGCTGATGGTCGGCACAGACATCAACGGGTATCAGCTCGTCCTGAAGAGGGTGGGCTGATGTCTGGTCTGCACGGGACACAGCAGGTACTGGCAGCGCTTGAGCGCTGGCACGTCGGGCGCGTCGCCAAGGCTTCGGCTGTGTGTAAGACAGTCATCGAGCCGATGATTGAGAAGAGGGCCAAGGCGAATGCACCTTGGACGGACAGGACGGGGGATGCGCGGCGGCTGTTGCACGCTGAGACCCTCGTATCCGCATCTGAAGTGGTCGTTCGTCTGCACCACGGTGTGTACTACGGCCTGTTCCTTGAGGTCAGTCACGCTGGTAGGTTCGCGATTCTCAAGCCGACCCTGGATGACAGTCGTTCGGACATCATGAATGCCCTGCGTGTCGGGCTGAGAAGCTAGGTGGTAGCCGATGCGTTCTGCGATTCGACAGCGTCTGCTGAACAGGCTGACCGAGGTTGGGACTCGTGTATACGAGCCACACATGGGTGGGCCGAGTGTCCAGAAGCCCTTCGCTATCGTCAAGATGGGCGGAGAGACCAAGAGTAGCAGCATGAAGTATGGCTACGACCTGCCCGTCGAGGTCTGGGTGTACACGGACATCACGAGCCATGGCGTAGGTGATGCCCTCGTCAGCGAGGTCGTGAACGCGCTGGGTGGTATCGAGTTGACGAGCAGTCTGGGACAGAAGTTCACGCTGCGGTATGCTGGTAGCAGTGGTGACTTCGAAGACGAGGACTGGGAAGCGCTTACACGCAGAATCGACTTCACCACGGCACGAGTCAGGGAGGGTTAGAGCATGAAGGCTCAGAAGAATCGAATCGTGCGGTACGAGGGTGCTGAGTACCGCTTCAAGGCAGGAAAGACAGTACCTGACGACTTCCCGAAGGAAGTCATGGCTGTTGCAGCGCGTGAGGGTGTCATAGAGCCGAAGAAGCTGACTCGTGCACCCAAGCAGGGCAAGTCCGTGGAGGTCGATAAGACCCCTGCGGTGAAGGACAGCAAGACCTCGGACGAGTCCGTGTCCGATGAGACCTCTGGAGAGGAGGAGTAGTCATGGCAAGTCAGACCAAGAAGGGCTATCTGCGTGGATGCCGGGGTATCCTCATCACTGAGTTGAACGCAGATGGCAGCATGCCTGCGTCCCCGACCAAGCTGTGGGTGGACACGGCGCAAGAAGCGTCCATCGAGGCCGAAGTCGTTGAGGGCGAAACCAGTGACCTGCGCGGCGGGGACCACCTGCTCGTCCAGGTGACGGAGAACGATGTCACCGTGGGTGTGAACGTGGACTTCACCGACGCGAAGTTCGACGCGGCGTTGCTGGAGATGATTCTCGGTGGTTCCCTGGTGCTCGATGGCGCTGAAATCATCGGGTGGGAGGCTCCGCTGGTCGCTGACCAGACAGCTGCTATCCCGTTCCAGGCCGAACTGTATGTGCAGTCGTTCAACTCCGAGGGTGGTCGGGAAGCGTACCTGAAGTACAAGTTCCCGTACTGCGTCGGACGTATGAACGGTATCGAGCACAGCGACCAGGACTGGGGGACACCTGAGTTCTCGCTGAAGGCGCGTGAGAATCCGTCCACTGGTGCGGCTTCGTACCGCCGTGAGTTCGTCACGGGTCTGCCGCCGAGCATCACGCTGGTCAAGGCTGGTGGTACGTTCACGCTGGCAACGTCGCCCACGGGTATCGTTTCCGCTGGCTCGACTGTCACCGTGCTCATCGACAACCTGGAGAATGGCGGAGCGTTCACGTCCATCGCAGTCGAGGACGCTGCTGGTACGCCAGTCTCGACCACTACAGTCACGCTTGGCGAAGAGTACACGTTCGTCATGCCCGCGACCGATGCGACCGTCACGGTCACCATCACCGTCACGTAGCACCAGGCTGGTTCCGTTCGCTGATAGGACATGTGAGGAGTTGCTATGGCTCAGCTGATTCACTGCGACAACTGTGGAGTGACCTTCAGTCTGGAGGGTGTGCGGCTGGTCGAGGAACGCCTCGTTGCAAATAGGACAGGGACGTACTTTGCCTGCCCCGTGTGTGGCCACAAGTACCCAGTCGGGAGTGTCACCGACAAGGGTGCCGAGTTGCGGACAAAGCTGCAGGAGACGCGCAGCAGGTTCGGCAAGGCCCGCCCAGGGGCAGGCAAGGTAGCCCTGCAGAAACAGTTCGACCGACTGCTGGTCGAGTACCAGCGCGAGGTCACAGGACCGTACACAGAAGGAGAGGTACTGCAATGAGTGACGAGCACACGCTGACACCTGTCGGCGGTTACCAGCCTGCTGGCGACCCGCTGCCAGTCAATCCCCCGCAGGGCAAGAAGATGCCCGCTGAGGTAATCAGCGTCGCAGAGCTTCAGGAGAGGGCTGCGGGTACGCCCATCGAGATTCCCGACTGGTTGCCACACAAGACCATCTGGGTGCGTGTGCGACCCATCGACATGACCCCGCACATGCTCAAGCTGAATGCCCTGCCCAACACGCTGAAGGCAGCGGCAACTGAGGTGTTCCATGGCGAGGCCAGTGATTCGAAGACCGCTGCGAAGAGGGCACTGGAGGAGACTGGCAGTGACAACATCGAGCTGATGCTTCCGATTCTTGATGGCATCGCTGCGGATGTACTGGTGCAGCCCTCGTACACGGAGATTCAGGCGCTGCTCCCACTCACCCTGAACCAGAAGATGGCCCTGTTCAAGTTTGCAATGGGGGGACTCGACAGCCTTGAGTCCTTTCGTTCGGGACTCGGATAGGATGACCGAACTGGTCGGGATTGCCCGCCTGTTCAATGTAAGACCTAGCTCGCTGATACACGGTCTGTCCTCGTGGGAAGCGTACTGCTTCGACACGGCAGCAGCCGTTTATGTGATAGAACTGGACAAGGGTAGCAAGCCGATAAGGAGCGCGGAAGACGCAAGCACCTGGCTACTCTAGGAGAGGAGGCACGGCATGCCGACTGCAGCAGGCTCTCTCGGTACGCTGTACGCCGAGCTTCGTCTCATGCTCGATAAGTTCAATGCTGATGTCGCTGAGGCCCGACTCAAGATGCAGGGCTTCAGCGACGATGCTGTAAGTGACATCGGGCGCATCAGTCAGGTCGGTGGGTCGCTTCAGAAGGTCGGCACGGCAATGACACTCGGCCTGACGGTACCCATCGTCGCCATCGGTACGGCTGCGGTGAAGACGGGTATGGAGTTCGACGCGGCCATGTCCCTCGTCCGTGCGGTGTCCGACGTGACTGGTGCGGAGTTCCAGCAACTGCGTGACCTGGCTATCGAGATGGGCAAGGAGACGAAGTTCTCGGCCCTCGAAGCTGCAGAGGCTATGGGTGAGCTGGGCAAGCTGGGCTTCACCGCGTCAGAACAGATGTCTGCGCTCCCTGCCACCCTTGCTCTTGCTGCTGCGGGGTCCACAGAACTGAGTGTGGCTGCTGAGATAGTGGCCAAGACCATGAACGCCTTCGGTGAGTCGGCTGACCAGACGACACGGTACGCCGATGTGTTCGCCAAGGCTGCGGCCATCGGTGCTCTTGATGTGACCACGATGGGTGAGGCACTGTCCTACGCGGCCCCAGCTGCGGCTGCGATGGGGTACACGCTCGAAGACACGACTGCCATCCTTGCTGTGTTTGCTGACGCGGGGCAGGACAGCACACGTGCGGGTACCCTGATGGAAGCGATGATGCGTGACCTGAAGGCATCCGCCATCGAAGCTGGTGGCACACTTGATGTGTTGAGTGCTTCAGGAGAGCTAGTCAAGGTGGCCATGTACGATGCGGCTGGTGAGACAAGGCCGTTCGTGGACATTCTGGCTGACCTTGAAGTGGCTACTGCGGGCATGTCGGACGCGCAGCGGGACGCGGCACTGTCTCAGATTGCGAACACGAAGAGTCTCCGTGGTTTGAACATCCTGCTTGGGAAGGGGTCCGAGTACCTGGCGAACTACACGGATGCCATCTATGACAGCGAGGGTGCTGGCGATGCCATGGCGAAGACCATGATGGACAACCTCGCTGGTGCGGTGGAGGAGTTCAAGGGGTCTGTAGAGACTGCCGCCATCGTACTGTCCGACCAACTGACTCCGTTCATCCGTGAAGCAACAGAGTGGTTGAAGAAGTTCTTCGACTGGTTCATCGAACTGGACGATGGGACGAAGAAGGCCATCGTGGGAGTCTTGCTGTTCATTGCTGCTCTCGGTCCGCTGCTTGTCATTGTCGGTACGTTCCTGAAGTCGGTCGCGCCAGTCATCACGCTTGTGAATGGTGTGGGTACGGCCCTGGCAGCGATAGGGCCGACAATCGGCGCTGTCGTGGCTGCGTTCCAGGCTGGTGGACTCGGCGCGGGTCTCGCTTCGATAAGTGCGGCCCTCGGCCCAATCGGGTGGGTGGTCCTGGCGCTGGCGGCTCTTGCAGCTGTGGCTGTGGTCGTCTGGAAGAACTGGGACAAGGTGAAGGCCGCGTTTGAGGTCGTTGCACAGTGGATGGCACCAGTCATCGCCATGTTCAAGAAGACGGTTGAGACCATGGGTACACAGATGGGACCCGTAGTCGAACAACTGAAGAGTGCGTGGGATGCCCTGAAGGACGCGGTCGAGCCGCTCATGCCTGTATTCGAGTTCCTGGGCAAGTTCATAGGCGGTGTGCTGGTAGTCGCACTCGGCATCCTCATCGGCGTAGTGAATGGCGTGCTGAGTGCGCTGGCACCGCTCGCCAAGGTATTCGCTGGTCTGGTAGAGGTGATTGCCAATGTCGTGAAGGGCGTGGTTGGACTCGTCAAGGGACTGCTCACTGGCGACTGGAGTATGGTCGCTGAGGCGTGGGAGGGCATCAAGACTGGCATCGTCAACATCTTCAGTGGTCTGTGGGAGACTGTGAAGGCATTGCTCGGTGGGTTCTGGACGGGCATCGTGACGTTCTTCAAGTCGTTGGTCCCCGAACTGACGAACTCGATTGGACTGTTCTTCACGGTGACTGTGCCGCAGTGGTTTGCTGACATGTGGACTAAGGTGACTACGTGGGTGAGCACGGGTATAGCGAACGTCGTGCTGTTCTTCAGCGAGCTGCCTGCAAAGGTTGGGGTGTTTCTGCTTGACCTGTTCACCGTCCAGATTCCGTACCTGATTGGGTATGGCATAGGCTGGATGATTCGGACCATCGCTGATGGTATTGTCGCGGTCGTCACATTCTTCATGGAACTGCCCGCGAAGGTTGCGACATGGCTCACAGTCGCAATCACGAACATCACGACCTGGGCGAAGAATGCACACGATACGCTAGTGACCTGGGTGGGCAATGCCATTGACGCAGTGGTGACGTTCTTCATGAACCTGCCTGGTCGTGTATGGACCTGGCTGCAGGCAACGATAAGCAAGATTGCTGCTTGGGTGTCCCAGCTTCCTGGGAAGGCACAGGAGGCGGGCACCAGTCTTGTCGATGGGTTCGTTAACTTCGTGGAGACGCTCCCAGGCAAGATGGTCGGCATCGGCACTGCGGTTGCAAACAAGATAGCTGAGTGGGGAACCGCCTTGTTCAATAAGGCGAAGTCAGTAGCGTCGAGCATCTGGGAGGGGTTCAAGGACGGGCTTGGTATCCACTCGCCGTCGTATATCGAAGAGGCGATGGACCGCATACTCTCGGAGTCTGCGGGGATGCTCGGTGATATGAAGGGCATCTTTGGGCAGATGGGCGACCTGAGCGTACAGCCGAACATCGGACTTGCTAGCGCAGCATTCGGTCCTGGTGGTTCAAGCAGTGGGGTGTCCAGCAGTTCAGTGGTGGGTGATACGTTCCACATCGTACTCGATGCGTCGAAGATGCCGAGTGCGGACTTCGAGGGCCTGTTGGCGAGCCTGCAGATGGCAAAGCAGATGGTTGGGAGTACGTAATGGCTACCTGGGGCGCATGGTCACCGAACTCGACCACGACCAAGCGGATGCGTTTGGGCATGGACTTCTGGTACACGGGGGACCCCGCTGCTGGCTATGTGACAGTCCACAAGATTCTGTATGCGGAGTGCTACTACCGCATCAGTGACACGTCGAACAGTTCAAGCATCAGCGGGACGGCGGGGTCACACTCTGGGTCGCTGTCGTACGTGTTTCCTGCCGACTACACGACGATTACCGTTTGGGCCGAGCACACTGAGAATGTAGCGGTAGCCTACGGTAGCACGACGTACGTCTCGGCTGCTGCGTCCGTGAGTGGTATCGACTACATCGGCTCGTCGTACACCGTTAGCGTGTCCGTCGGCTTGACGCTCCCTGCACGTCCGTACTCAGCGCCCACTGCCCCGACTATCGGGACGAACACGCGTAACAGTGACGTGTCGAACACGATTGGGTGGACGAACAACGCGACGACAGCAGCCCCGTACACGAACCTGTATGTCGAGCGAAGCACCGATGGCGGGTCATACTCACAGGTAGCCTCGCTTGCTGGGAGTGCGACCTCGTACAACGACACGACGACGACGAGCAACCACTCGTACAAGTACCGTGTGCGGGCATCGAACTCGGCTGGGTACAGTTCGTACTCGTCCGAATCTGGGGTCACGTACAACACGCCTGCCGCCCCGACGAACTGTGTTGCGACCAAGACAGGGGATACGCAGGTGTCCGTGACCTGCACGGACAACTCGAACACGGAGACTGGGTTCACGTGGGAGCACACGACGAACGGCGGGGCCTCGTGGAGCAGCACTGGCACGACAGGTGCAGGTGTCACCACGATAGTCCACGACCCCGCACCGAGCGGGACTGTCGCGTACCGCGTCAAGGCCACCCGTAGTACGCTTGTGTCTGCATGGTCGGCCACGTCGAACAGTGTGACCACGACACAGGCACCTGCTGCACCGACCGTCGCAGCATGGAGTGCGTATTCGCACACGGGAACGACGAAGCGGGTCAGCTGGACGCACAACTCGCTCGATGGCTCCAGCCAGACGGCAGCGACCATCGTGTACACGCGGGACGGCGTGGAGACGACGTATGCCCTGAGCGGCTCGCAGGCGTACTACGACATCCCGATTACTGGCTACGCTGCTGCCAAGGTGATAACCGCGAAGGTGCGTACGAAGGGCCTGCATGCTGATTATGGTCCGTACTCAGCCGTGCAGTCCACGACACTGGCTGACGAGCCGCAAGCGACGATTACGACTCCAGCAGTCGATGCTACTGTCGTGACCGACGTGCCGCTGGTGGTGGCATGGACGTACACAGATGCGTTGCCACAGTCGTCGTTCGCACTGGCTCTGTACCGTGACGGTCTGCTCGTCCACACGTGGACGGGGACCTCTGGTACTGCGCAGTCGATACCTGTGCAATACCTGACAAATGACTCGTCGTTCAGTGTCAGTCTGATGGTCAGGAATGCTGCTGGATTCGAGGCGACCGTGGTGCGGACGTTCTCGACCGACTACGTTGCACCGACCGTACCTGAAGTGTATGCGACGTGGGATGTGGATATGCTTGCAGCGCAGGTAGTCGGGTACGAGGGTGAGCTGGGTGCACTCCCGATGACAGACCACCTCGCGCTATGGCGGCTGGACACAGCAGATGATGGCACCGTCGAGACAGAGGTGCTCGCGGACCCGTATACGAATGCGAGCACGTTCATCGACTACGTACCTCGATTGAACCAATCGGTGACGTACCGCTGCGTTGCTTTTGCGGCGAACGGTGCGTACTCGTATGCAGACGTTGCGGTGACGACTACGGCGAATGGGTACTTCGCAGTGAACTTCGGTGATGGGGATGGAGACCTGCTGCGGTTGAAGTGGAACCCGAAGCGTACGCTCAAGGCATCGGATGATTCAGAGGTGATGACGTTCGCTGGTCGTGAACTGCCTGTCGTCTACGCGGGCGAGCATACAGCGCACGAAGTGTCCTTTGCTGTGGCGACGACTGCTGTTTCGGACATCGTCAAGTTCAGGCAGTTGAAGGCATGGCGACGTGCGACGGTCTGGCGCGACATCCATGGACAGCGTATGAATGTGAAGTGGACCTCGCTGCAGGAGGGTGATGACCACACAGCAGTGCGGACCCTTGGCTTTGAAGGTACTGTGGTTGAGTAACAGTCTGAAGGAGGAGAAATGAGTCTTGGTGACTGGGCAGAGAATGCACTGCTCGACTGGTTGCTCGGTGGTTCGTCACCGTCACGGCCCTCTGCAAGGTACGTGTCTCTGCACACGGCTGACCCTGGGGATAACGGGGCGAACGAACTGACTGGAACTGGGTACGCGCGGCCTGCTGTCACGTTCGGCGCAGCATCAAGTGGTGTTGCCTCGAACTCTGCTACTGCGACGTTCTCGAACTCGGGCGGAACAGCATGGGCCGAGGCCACGCACTTCGGTATATGGACCTTGGCGAGTGGTGGGAGCTTCCTTGGCAGTGGTTCGCTGTCGGTGGCACGTGCGATTGCCGCTGGGACGAGCGCGACATTCGCTGCGGGAGACCTGGACGCTACACTGAGCTGATGAGGTGAACGATGGCCGTTGCATGGTATGGCGTGAAGGTATGGCTGCTCACGTCTCCTGACGGGACGGAGCGGGTCATAGCCACTCGTCCTACGCACTCGTGGGTATGGGAGATGTGGACACTGGATAAACGCGATGGGACCACTGCGCAGGTCCCACAGCGCCTCCGTCCTAAGTACGGTGCGCACCAGATAACGGCTGCGTACGACAAGGAGTACATTGAGGGTGACGATAGCAGCATACCGACCGTTGCGTTGCTGCGGGTCGTGCATCCTGACGGTACAGAACCACCGCTTGAGTCGGAGGACTACACCGTATTGCTGAACACGCAAGCGAAGTGGAACACTGCGATGACGCAGTACCCGACCCTGAAGTACCGTTTCGCTGACCAGCCGTACTACCCAGCAGGAGGGTAGCCAACGATGGCAACGACCTCGGTAGTCGTAGCATGTTCTGGTGCATCCATCTGGATTGAGCAGATGGATGGCGAGGACGTATTCGATGTTTACAAGGGGTCTGGCTCAACGTGGACGCTGGTAGGCAGTAACGTAGCTGGTTTGACCGTTACCTTCGATACTGCAGGTACGAAAACGACGTACTGGACGTGCCCACCGACCTCGCTTGTCAGCACCGACGCGGTCAAAGTCACGATGAAAACCATCCAAGAGAGTGTAGTGAAAGGGACGTACTCGCAGCAGACGGCAGCACTGAACGGAACGTCGCTTAGTAATGCGCAGTGGTCGTTCGTACGCACGCTGAGCAATGATGGTAGTCAGGCTGACTACACGTCGAATGCTACGGTGTCGAACATCACGTACGCTACGTCCACATCGGTGTCGCTGGCTGGTTCGATGGACGGGGTTGGAAGTTTCAGTGGGTCCCTGGTTCCGAACGTAGCACTTGCTGGAGCCGTGGCTGGGTCTGGTAGCTTCGCAGGCTCATTGCTCCCGAACTCGGTGCTCGTTGGGTCGATGGATGGGAGCGGAGAGTTCAGCGGGTCACTGACACCATTGGTGTTCCTGAGCGGAACGCTTGCTGGCTACTTCGGCATGCGCGCAATCTTCGAAGAGGACAAGGTAGTCGAGGTAACGGCGATAGACTGGACGATTCCACGCCAGGGTGTGTACCGCTACTACCGTGTGGACTACACGACCCGTCTGGAGATTGAGGAACTGACGACGATTCTGGCGGGTGGCAGCATCACACGGAACATGTACACGGACCTGAAGGAGGCGGGGAAACTGCCTGCAATCGGGCCGTTGTCGCTTGGTGACGACCTGGTGCGCATCTACTACGTGGTTGAGGATGACAACGGCAACACCGAGGCCGTTGCATTGGCTACGATGCACGCGGTGGCTGAGAGCGTGGCATTGAATGCCGCCACGGAATCGTGCGAACTGACCTTGTATTCGGCACTACTGACCCTACAGCAGGACACGATTGAGACCTCGTTGACGATTCCAGCTGGCACGGTCGCGGTGTCGGAAGCGGCTTCGCTATGCGCTGCTCTTGGACTGCCTGTCGTTGCAAGTCCGTCAGTGAAGACTCTTGGCTCTGATGTGTCGTTCGACGCGGGCACCACGTATCTGAAGATAGTGAACCACTTGCTCGGGTACGCAGGCTTTTGGTCGGTCCTTGTCGATGGATGGGGCCGTGTGGTCATGTCTCCGTACCAGTCACCAGATGAGCGTGCGGTGTCCTGGGAGTTTGTAGCTGGGGAGAACTGCATCTTCCTGCCGTCTGTTGAGCTTGCATCGGACTCGTTCAAGGTGCCGAACAAGTGCGTGTTGGTATGCTCCAACGCCGATACGACCTTGGCTGGGTCCTACACGAACGATGACCCTGCGTCCCCGTTCTCGACGGTGTCACGGGGACGTACGATAACGATGACAGAGACCGTCAACGATGCCGAGGATGTGGATGACCTGAATGGGCGTGCGCGTGCACGGTTGCAGAGTGCTACAGCTGCGACGGAGACTGTGAAGGTCCAGCACGCCTACGCACCAGTGACGACGAGCGATGTGGTGCGGCTGCGTTGGGACGGTCGGAATGTTGACCTTGAAGGTGCGATTCAAGCACAGGAGATTGCGCTGGTGCCATCTGCATTGGTGACCACCGAGGCGAAACGCATCTGGAGGTAGTGGTGAACGTCAACGACATCCTCAAGAGCGCAATCATGAAGAGTGAGGCACCACCTCGTGACTCGTGGAGTTTCGGCACTGTTGAAGTGCCCAGTCCAGCACGTACTGACGGGCTTGTAGAGGTCGTACTTGATGGGGACACGGACCCGACAGCGATGGCTTCAACAGTGCCGTGTTCTGATGGTGACAGGGTGCTGGTGCTGCTTCTCGGAGGGACGCGTGTGGTCACGGGGGTAATAGGTGCCACGTGCCCTTACGCTGTCGGTGACTACTTCATGACTGAGGGTACGACCCCACCTGGCACACGCTGGCCAGGGACGACGTGGGTTGAACTCGCTGGTCGTGTCCTGGTAGGTCGTGACACCACGCAGACTGAGTTCGACACTGTGGGCGAGCAGGGTGGCTCGAAGGATGCTGTACTTCTGGCACACACGCACGTGCAGCAACTGAATAGTGGAGACAATGGTACGGGCAGTCACGTGCAGATGCTCAGTGAACCGAATGATGGTACCAGTAGGACAGGCTCAGCCGTAGTAGATGTGAACTATGCCACAAGTACGCGTACCCCCGTGAACACGCAGTCTGCAGGCGTTGCAGACACGAACAACCAGAACCTGCCGCCGTACCGCGTATGCTACGTTTGGAGAAGGACAGCGTAATGGACCCAGCGAAGACAGCACAGGCATTGGCGAGTGGCGGCGCATACACTGCATGGTTCGTCGTTGTAGTGCTCGCTGGGGTTGTTGCCTACCTGTTCAAGGAAGTGAAAGCCTTGAACAAGGAGTTGGTTCAGGCGTACAAAGAAGAGGACGATGAGATACTGAAGGGCTTGGCAAGTGTCAGTGCGACTCTGATGGAGCACACGAACGTGCTTGCCAAGATAGTCGGGGTACTTGAGGGGTGGAGACGATGAGTGTTGTCGAGTCTGCTAACTGGAGTGCCATTGTGTTGGTGCTCGTCCAGTATGCGCTCGTCACAGCAGTTGGGCTAACGGTAGCAAGGGTACTTGTGCACTTCGTTCTAGGTGCCATCAAAAGACCAGACAAGCCAGTGAAGAAGGACTATGCCGCGTGCGCTGCTGAGTCGTTGCGTATGGCGACGGAGTTGCGCATGGATGCAACCGCTGTGTTCGACCAGCTGGCGGGGAAGGGACGAAGGGTATGAGTATCGAGTTGATTACTCGAATGTACACGGTAGGGCTGGTGATAAAGGCGTTGCTCTTGTCTGGTCTGGCGCTCCGCTGTGTGTGGGCCGTGTACAAGAACCATCTGGAGCGCAAGGTACGTATTGTTGTATGGGGGACGCTGGCTATCGCTGCAACGTCCTCGCTTGAGAGTTGGGTGCGTGCGCTTGGCCGTGTCGAGCAGTGGATGTGTGGCATCGAGCCGACGCAGATGAACCCAGAGTTGGCGCTTGCCGCACTCATGCTGACGAATGCCGGATTGCTTGCCTGGATTGTGACCATGGAGGTGACGACCCACCTGGGTATAGTGAACCCGAAGTTCCACAGACGCGAGGATGACCCGAAGAGAGGAGTGTAGACATGCCTGGTAGGAAGAAGGATGTGCCTGAGCAGACTGACAACACGCCACGGCCAGAAGATGGGCCGCAGGATGATGTCTCTCAGGACCCGAACTGGGTGAATCCTGATGCTGTGAAGGAGGATGATGCGTGATGGGTGCTCCTACGAAGGCCCAGTTGCTCGCGCACACCGCCAAGCACATCGGAATCGCTGAGAACCCGCTCGGCAGCAACAAGACCGAGTTCGGGGTGCAGTGCGGCATGAACGGGGTGGCCTGGTGTGCCATCTTCCAGTCCTGTATGGCACTCGACCTTGGTGCTGTCACGGCACTGATGGGTGCGAAGCGGGCGTACACGCCGACCATGGGCAAGTGGTTCTACGACCGTGGTCAGTGGTTTGAGACCCCACGGGCTGGGGACTACGTGTTCTTCGCCTGGGGAACTGGCACAGGCCGCTGGAAGGGCATCCAGCACGTTGGCATCGTGGAGTCGGTCAACGCTGATGGCACGTTCTACACGATTGAGGGCAACGTGGACAGCAGGGTCAAGCGTATCAAGCGCTCGATGACCTACGTCGCTGGCTTCGGTCGCCCTGCGTACGCAGATGTGCCTGCACCGCTTCCGACCCCCGATACGACCCCGCTGCTCAAGAATGGCGATTCTGGACCTGCTGTGAAGCGGATGCAGGAGAGGCTCCTCGTGCACGGGTTCAAGCTCCCGCAGTTCGGTGCGGATGGCGACTTCGGTGACGAGACTGAGAAGGCTGTCATCGCCTTCCAGACGGCGCGCAAGCTCGAAGTCGATGGCATCTGTGGTGACCAGACCTGGGGCGCGCTGAACGCGGCTCCGCCCGTGGTTGCACCGCCTGCTCCTGCTCCTGCTCCCGTGGCCAATGCACGGGTCAGGGAGTTCCAGTACTGGTCTCGCAAGGCGGGTATGCGGGACTACACAGGGGCGCTGCTTGAGGTGGACGGTGTCTACGGTGAGCGTACCGCCTCTGTCACCAGGAAGCCTGCGGTGCTGGTTCGTGGCGCACGTGGGAACATGGTCGCGTTCATGCAGCGTTGCGTCGGTGCCAAGGACGACGGGTACTATGGCCTGAAGCCGTACCGCGAGACGTACGACAAGGTCATTGCGTTCCAGAAGGCCCACAAGCTGGCGGCAGATGGTGTCGTTGGCGAGAACACCTGGAAGCGCCTGCTTCTCGGGTAGGAAGGGGAGGTCATGGACTGGTTGAAGGCGCTATGGGATATGGTGGTCCAGAACTGGGAGTGGATTCTGGCTGTTGCCGTCCCGTTCGTGGTTGCCACTATCTCGAAGTCGAACTGGTCTTCGACAGCGAAGGGATGGTCAGCCATCGTCGGCTCACTTGCCATTGGTGTCGTAGCAGCATTCGTCCAGGGGATTCCGCTGGAACCTGCATCCCTGACGATGTTCCTCGCCGCTGTCGTAGGCGTAACACAGGTTGCATACCGCATTTTCCGTTCGTTCGGAATCACGAGCGCATGGTTGGACAAGCTACTCGGCTGGAGAGACGTGACTGCTCCGCAGATTCTGAATGAATAGGTCGCCAAAGCCTGTGTCGGCTTGAGGACGGAAAGCCCCTGCTTCGGTGGGGGCTTTCTGCTGTCCAGAAATATCTTGCTCATCAGTAAGATTTCTTTGCTACATTGCTTGACACAGAACTCGTTATATGTCACGATGATAGTAGAGAACTACCCAGACGCGGATTTGAGATGGGAAAGGGTGGTAGAGATGGGGAACATGGAGCGGACACTGAAGGAGCTTCTCGCCTTCGGATTCTGGTTCGTGTATGACAAGCACGTACTGCACCGTCCCTACACGTACGCGCGGTTCTACCGCGAGGCCCTGCAGGGTTAGACGAGAAGGAGATGTGGATTCGATGAGCATGTCAGCAGAGCAGGTCAAGAAGGCACAGCGGCTGGTTGCGGACGGCAAGGTGCACAAGCTAGGAGAGCTTGAGTACCAGGTAGATGGTCGTGGCGACACGTACATCGTCAAGCTGCACGACCACGGTCGGGCGAAGTCCTGCACGTGCCCCGCAGGCAGCCACTGGCGCAAGTCCAGCCTGCACCAGACGGGTAAGCACGTCTGCTACCACATCGGCGCGGTCATGATGGCACGGAAGTCAGAGATGGGGGTGTGTGCACGATGAGCAACATGAGCTACTGCAGGTTCGAGAACACCCGAGGTGACATGAGCGACTGCATCGAAGCGCTGGCTACGCGGGAGGCGGACCTGTCGCTCGATGAGTACCGTGCAGCACGTGGGATGCTCTCAGAGGTTATCGACTTCTTCGTTGATGAAGGCATCGTGGACGAGGCGGACGTGAACTTGCTTCGCCTTGGCAACTTGCTTGATGAGTGCCGCGAGCAGGAGTTCGGGACAGACGACGAGATGGAGGACTGAGATGGGCAAGAGAGTGTGCGTAGGGCGCGTGGCTGTGGACGCGGGGCTTATGTGGGTAGGGGACCCGTGCTACGTGATTGGCAAGGTCGGTGACTCTGACGAAGAGCGGTCGAAGGTCGAGTCATGGAATCAGGCGTGGTACGGCAAGGATGGTTCGTTCTGCGACACGCTGGAGAGGATGGATGCAGAGCGGGCTGAGGATGACCCCGCCAGGAACACCGTGTACCCGTTCGAACCAGGCCAGAAGGTTGCCACTGGCATCGCAGTGAGCAGTGGTTGGGGTGACGGCGTGTACCCCGTCTATGTCGAGTACGAAGGTAGGCGGGTCAAGTCGGTCACCGTCGAGTTCATGGAAGACGACGAGGACGAGGACTGTGATTGGCAAGAGGACGACGAAGAGTACGATGAGTCTGCCGAGTATGAGACTGGGGCGGAATAGTCATGGATGGCTTCGAGTTCATGTACGACGAAGAGGGAATCGGTCGCCTGGAGCACGGCAAGGAGACACTGCTCCAGGAGTTCAAGGCCGAAGGTGATGGAGCAGCCTGTGTGGTCTACGTTGTAGCAACACCCGCTCGGTTCTACACGGTGGTCGTGCCCGCGCACACCGACTGCTTCGGGGTGCAGCATCCGACCTATGAGTTGGGGACTGGGTCAGGTGACGAGATGCGTGAACTGGCGCTCTCGATTGCCAAGAGCGTTGCAGAGGGCATGCTGGTCGTGCGCGTGCGGAACGAGGAGGTGTACTGAGATGGCGGAGATGGCCGATACGAAGCGCTGGGCGAAGTGTGAGTGTGGTCTGCACATGGAGCCGTTCAGTGCCTGCCGTGCACTGGAGATAGGCAACGACAAGGAGATGCGCGACCGCATCCCGTACGACGGGTCCATCGGAGAGAAGTGTCCCGACTGCAATGCTCGTGCGGGTAAGATGCACCACCTCGGCTGTGACCAGTCTCGGTGTCCGTTCTGTGGTGGGCAGGAGTCGTTCTGTGACTGTGACCTTGACCAGATTGCTGTGCTGGAGAGGGTGGAGTAAGTGGCTACGACGAAGACTATCGTCACAGACGACGGGCAGGTCCTCACCGAGGCGACTAGGTTGCCGAATGGGGACTGGCAGGTCGTGGATGCTGACAGTGTCTACGACGCCGAGTACATCGTTGTCGTGATTCTCGATGGTGACCCGCTCTGGGAGCGGGCTAACCGTATCGTCGCTCGCATGGTCGAGTCGGGCGGTATGTGGGTCGAGAAGCCGTTCACAGAGTTGGAGTTGGCGTACATGGTCTACGAGGAACTCGGAGGTTGTGAGCGATGAGGGATAGAGCAGAGGTGGGTGTCACGATTGCTGGACTCGTAATAGCTGCTACGTTCCCGCTCTGGGTCCGCTGGTTCTGTCAGTTGACAGTAGTGCTCGCGGACTGGATAGGGGTCGTGTGATGGCTATTGACCTGAGTTCGAACAAGACGATGTATGACGACATCCGTGGACACGTCGGGCACGCGTTGGAGTGTGTCGCGTATGGGCGACGGGATGACCCCGAGAACGTCGCAATCGAGTGCATGGACTGTGGGGTCGTCCTGGTGGATGCCGACAGGGGGGATAAGAGCACGAACTGCAACGAAGTTGGTTGTGTGTACAGCACAGGCAGCAAAGACGGGTGCACGCTTGGGAGTAAGACGTACCCGCATACGTGCAGTGAGTTGGACTGAGAGGTGGTTGGGGTGGCCGAAACGTATGTCGGCGTGGCAATCGAGGCCCGTGGTCGGATTGTCGAGGTTGTCACCACGACCGAAGAGCACTTCAGCAAGACCGTATGGTTCATGTTGAGCCGCTGGGATGGCGCGGAGAACTTGAAAGCACGACGGTGTGTCGTGGTTGTCGAAGAGGAGGTCGGTTGTCCATGACCTGGTTCGAGCGGGTTCTGTGGGTCCTATTTGAGTCGATGATGAAGGGTGTGAGAAAGGTATGAAGAAGCAGATGCGGGTGACGGTGAACGACACGAAGCACGATGGTCTGTACATCGTGTGCGTGGTGCTCGATGGTCACGAGTTCGGGAAGCGTACGACGAGCCTAGACCAGGCGATGTCCACCGCGAAGGACGCGGCCAGGATGCTCGGCCTGCATGAGTACGCGCTCATGGGCAAGAGTGTGACTGTATAGCACTGTGCCGTACTTGACATAGACAACGTTATACGTCACGATGATAGTAAGGTACTTTCCAGACGCGAATGAGATGGGAAGAGGTGGGAACGTAGATGCGAACTGTTGAAGTCAGGTCGAACATCGCAGGCGACATCATGAAGATTCGAAAGGGTGTCGTGTACAAGGATACGGCGACCGTTGTGGATGAGTTGCTGCAGAACTGTCAGCGTGCGGGTGCTACGTCGGTTGACGTGCGTATCATCGGTGACTCGATGACGGTCACAGACGATGGAGTCGGATGCCCCGACCCGCAGTCGTTGTTCGAGAAGAACACGTCCGCATGGGGGAACGAGGACGAGGCGTTCGGGGAGGGGTTCTTCAGTGTGTTCCTGTTGGCTGACAGGCTGGCTGTCCGCAGCTGCGATTGGTCGTTGACCATCGACGTGCTGGAGATGATTCGGACGCAGGACATGCGTGTCGAAGTCACTGAAGGGCTGGAACACGTGCAGGGGATGGTCGTCCAGGTCTCAGGCAAGAAGGTCGAGGACGATGTGTGGGAACTCCGTGAGGAGGTAGAACTGCTTGCGCGCACGATGCAGTTCGACACCGTTCTGAACGGCACGGAAGTAGAGCAGGTTGACCTGTTCCATCCGAATGAGCCTGGTGAGTTCCGCGTGGACACCAAGTTGTTGGAGGGTTGCATCGTACCGACCAAGGGGTACGGAAGTTACGTCCAGTGGTTCTACGAAGGCCGTCCCGTGCGCTCCGACTATGTGCAGGGCATCAGCGGCAACGTGGCCATCAAGAAGGGCTGCGCGACCCTGAAAGCACCTGACCGTAAGGAGTTCATCTACGACGCGAAGAAGACGGCACTTGCGGAGTCGCTGAAAGACGCGACACGCGGGGTGTTCCAGCAGTTCATCAAGACAGCCACGGACGAGGAACTCGATGCCATGGCGGATGCAATCGACGCGTACCTGAAGGTCACGGACTACGCGGACCTGCTGAGTGTGTCGAAGTCCTTGTTCGAACGGGCGGAGGGGAGCGCCAAGGATGCAGGTGTGAAGTTTGATGCTGCGCTGCTTGGGCTGCTTGCGGGCATCGGGAAGATGGGCTTGGGAGACCGTGCTGAACGACCGAAGGGTCTGCTTGGTGAACTGGTCAGTAAGGTCAGGAAGCTCGCCTACGTGCCATCGAGGGACATCGAGAAGTATGAGAAGGCTGTGCGCAGGGCGGAGTACCTGGGATTCACGGTTGTGTACGCGCCGAACCAGCTGTATGTGAAGTCCATGCAGCACTTCGGGGTGCCGCTCGTCACGGCGCTTGAAGACCGTGTCGTAGCGCAGTACATCGCGGAGAAGGACGAGCCACGTAGCCAGAAGGAGCAGAGGTTCTTGTTCCTGATGCGTCGGGTCGAAGAGCACTTCGACATGCCAGCAGGCACGATTCGCTTGGCGAACTTGCGGCAGGAGGAGACCGACCAGGAGACTGGTGAGGTGCTGAAGCGAGACGACACGATTCTTGGGATGACCGACTACCAGTTGAAGCGTGTGTACATCGACCGCAAGCAGGTCAAGTTCCCTGAGTATCGTGCGCAGGACCCCGAGTATCCGACAGTCACGGCACATGACTATCGCGTGCTGCTGCGCGTCTGGGGGACGCTGGTGCATGAGTTGGCGCACCTGCTGTACATGACGCGGGACAACACGATGGACCATGAGCAGGCGCAGCTTCGAATCGCCAACGAGTTGGATGGGTTGTTCTAGCCATGGCGTTCACGAATGCACAGCGGCAGGCGCACCAGCTTTGCTCGGTGTGCACGCGCTGCAATAGGTGCCGTTTCGTACCCCGCTCCTCGACGGCATGTGATGCGTTCATCCAGCGGAAGAGAGACCAGAGGGAGCATGGGTCAAAGGTGAGTTACGACAGATGGGAGGCACGATGAACGAGTACCCTGAGCACGAGAAGCTGGAAAAGGTGCAAGAGAAGAGTCAGGCCATCGGAGAGTTCCTCGAATGGCTGAACGACGAGAAGGGCCTCAGTCTTGCGGTGTGGGGTGAGGATGAGGTCATAGGTGAATGCCTGTACCCCGCGCACCCCAGTGTGCAGGACTTGCTTGCCGAGTTCTTCGGCATCGACCTGCAGGTACTGGAAGACGAGAAGCAAGCGATGCTTGTAGAGCTGAGGAGGACTGATGAGCAGAGGTAACCCGTTCGAGAATGCTGCACGTGGCAGGGACGCGTCAGGCATCAACGAGGATGAGTTGGAGCCTATCAAGTTCGAGGAGGCACCGAGACCACTGGCGGATGCACTGCATGCTGTCACCGTTGCAGCGAATGGCGTGGCGCGTGCGTTCGGTATCCCCGAGAAGAGGCCGACCGAGGACCGATACGGTATGAACCCGTGCTTCCTGATGGGCAAGTGGGCGCGTGCGCTGTGGATGATGTCTGCCGTCGCGTTCCGCGAGGGCTGGGTCTACGGGAAGAAGTGGTGGGAGGATGAGTGACCGCATAGACGAGTTGTTACGTGGAGGTGAACCGATGAGTATCCGAGACATCATCGAGAAGTGGCATCTCATCTCCACGAACTACGCGCGGCACGGCTACACTGCTGCGGTTCATGGTCGCGACTTCGAGGAGATGCGTGACGACTTCGCTTCTGCGCTCGAAGAACTCTCCCTCATGGAAGCCGTGTGTGAGGCGGCAGCGGACGTAGCGGACGAAGTGACGAATGGCGTCCCGCTGGACGACAACGTAATCGAGTTCATGGATGAGGATAGCGACTATCTGTTCATCGAGAAGTCGCTTATACGGAAGCTCGACGACGCGCTTGATAGCCGCGCCGCCTACCGAAAGGAGCGTGGACTGTGAGTCACTGCATCTACTGCCTCGAAGATGATGACCGGCTTGACTCTGATGGCGTGTGCCCAGAGTGCCGGGAGGAGTTCGGTAACCGTGATGCTCTATACGAGCAGGAGCTAGCCGACAGCCTTGAGTTCGATGTTGACGAGGAGGCCGACCATGAGTGAGACACCCTGCCCGTTCTGCGGTCAGATTCACGGCGATGACATGTCGGAGTGCGCTGACGGATTCACATCACGCCACAACGACGAGGGTATTGGCCTCACCGCCAATATCGAACGCCTGGAAGCCGACCTCAGTACCGTCAAGGACGCTTACGATGACAAGCACCGTGCCTATGCGCTGCTGCGGGAAGCGTACCAGCAACTCCTTGCCGAGCGTGACGCGCTACTTGACGCGCTTAGGTGGTGCGGCGGGTCTGCCGACTTTGGGCACGGAGGACAGGCACGCGAGGGATGGCAGCGCAAGGTTGCGCCGCTTTTCGCCGAGAGGGTGAGGAACGCGCCGCTTCTCGCCGAGAGGGTGATACGACGATGAGTGACCGTGAGCTTCTGCACGACAGGAACGAGGCACTGCCCCGCATGGTTGATGATGGACTTGAGCAGTCGTCCACGCTTGCTGCTGGAAGAAAGTAGGGTACTGTATCGTGCATTTTGGACCTTGTCTTCTGCGCCGCCAATCCAGTACAATGATAGAAGAACACCACACTGTACATGGGAGGGCGCGATGTCAGAACAGGACAAGAAGGCGAACGCACGAGGACCTGTCGTTTCGGTGTACATGTCGGAGGCTGAGCGGGAGGCACTTGATATGCTCGCCCAGCTGGAGAACCGAAGTAGTTCGAACCTGATTCGCGTCGAACTCGTCAGGGTGCTCAAGAATCGAGGGCTTCTGGTAGAGAAGTTCGGGGAGCACGGTGAGATAGAGCAAGTAGTGGTCAGAGACGCGGTGGTAGCGTGATGCAGGGTGCCTGCCTGGATAGGCTTGGCCCACCCGTACTGATACCGAGGGACTGGTTGCAGGACCTTGGTGTTGACAGTGCGGTACTGCTAGCGATGCTACGAGAGCTACTGCACTCGGAACGCGTGCGTGGAGTAAGTGAGCGCGTGGATAGCAATGGCTTCGTGCGGCTCACAGTGGCTGAGATTCAGAGCAGGATGCCTTGGTGGAGTGTTGCAACGGTGCGGCGAAGGCTCACCAAGTTGGTCGAGTTGGGGTACCTGGTGGCGGTCGAGTCGGAGGATAGTGACCCGCGTGACCGAGCCTTGTGGTATGCGCTGGGTGGTGAAGCGCATGAATGATGAGGGAGATGTCCTGTTGCTGGATGAGCCGATGCTGATGGTGCAGTCGAGACTTGCGGTGGCACTCGGCTTGAATCAGGCACTGTTCCTGCAGCAGGTTCAGTACTGGTTGCACACGAACAAGAAGCATGGGCGCAACCTGCGGGATGGTAGGTACTGGACGTTCAACTCGTTTGAGGCGTGGCAGGAGGAGAGCTTTCCGTTTTGGAGTGTGAGTACGCTCAAACGGATTGTCGGTACCCTCGAAAAGGCTGGTGTGTTGCTGACCACCGACAAGTACAACAAGCACGGGTACGACAACACGAAGTGGTACAGCATCGACCGTGAACGTCTCGCAGAGGTAGTTGCAAGTGGAGTACTGTCTGAGAGTGTGCAGAATGAGCAAGCCACAGTCCAAGTTGACACGGTGGAGTGTGCAGTCAATCTGAGCACCCCACCGTGTCAATCTGACACGTCTATCGTGTCAACTTGGCACGACAATCGTGTCAATCTGACACGAACAAGACCAGAGACTAACGCAGAGATTACGGCAGAGACTAGAGATGTCGCGCACCCCGCGACCTCACCGCGCGTAGGGGCTTTGGAGCGACCTACGAAACGGAGCACCAATCCTCCTGCGGTGTCGGTGGAAGAGGCGGTCGCTGCGGCCACTGAGCGGTCCATAGCAGCGCGAGAACGGCGTGGCAGTACCAAGAGGCGTAAGGAGCCTCAGAAGAACGCGAACACGGCACTGGCGCGGTTCAGTGAGTTGTTCACGGAGACGTTCGGCGGCGTGGCACCTATTGAACTGGCGAAAGACCGTGCACTGATGAAGAAGCTGGTCGAGCACCACGGGTACGAGACTGTGGTCTCGTGGGTGGAGTGGATGTTCAGGAACTGGGCTGTGATGCGTCGTGAGTGCAAGCTGACAGGTGTACCGACCATCGGTATGTTCTTCGGGTTCCGAGGGTACCTGCAGGAGCATGCTGGGGTCGTTGAGGTCGGTGCAGACAGTGCCAGTCCGTGGGGTGTCTGATGGAGGGAGGTGCGGAAGTGTTGACGAAGCGCAAGTTGACGTTCGGTGATGTGCGGCGGGCGAACCTGCCAGAGTTGTTCTGGGATGCGTCCCTGGATGCTGTACCTGACCTGGCGTACAAGCCGAAGGTGGAGCGGTACCTGGAGACGCTGCCGCACATGCTGTCGCAGGGTGTCGGTCTGTACCTGTGGTCAAGTGAGAACAGCACGGGTAAGACGAGCCTTGCCGCACTCATCGTCAAGGAGGCACTCCGTTACGGGCACACGGTGTTCTTCGAGGAGTCTGGTCGCCTGAAGACTCGCCTGATGAACAAGGAAGAGTTCGAGGAGGGGCAGTCCGTATGGAACCGAGCGGATACTGTTGACCTGCTTGTGCTCGATGACATCGGCAAGGAGTACCGCACGTCGAGCGGGTATGTAGAGAACCTGGTCGAGACGATGCTGCGCGGGCGAGTGCAGCGCAAGCAGACGACGGTCATGACGGGCAACGTGCACCCGAGGGACCTGAAGAAGTTGTACTCGTCCGACTTTGCCGCGCTGCTCAAGGAGAGCATGATTCCGATTGAGGTCACAGGCCACGACTTCCGTGAGGCGCGTGCGCGGGAACTGCAGGCACTGCTATGAGAGAGGAGGTCTAGGTGCACGCTGAGAAAGCGGTGCTTTCGCGCATACTGCTCAGTGGTGAGTGGCATAGCGTGATGGACAGACGTGTTTCTGCTGGGTTGTTCCAAGATGAGGAATGCAGGCAGTGCTTTCAGTTCGTGTCCGATTTCTACGGGCAGTACTCGAAGGTGCCGTCGCTTGAACTCGTAGAAGAGCAGTTCCCTGGCATGCGGTTCCAGCTGGCAAAGGAGCCAGTCGAGTTCTACGTGGACAAGTTGTCTGAGAACTACGTGCGGTTGAATGGGTCGAAGCTGCTCATGGCAAGCGCGGAGGTAATCACGCGCGACCCATTTGCTGGGCTGGAGAAGTTGCAAAGCGGGGTGGCACAGCTTGCCCTGGATGCAAGGCCGACGCGTGACGTGTCGGTAGGTGCTAGCACTGGAAGCCGCAAGGAGCGGTACCTGCGCTTGAAGGATGCGAAGGGCATGGACGGTCATTCGACCCCATGGCAGGTGCTGAACGAGGCTACGATGGGTCTGCACCCTGGGGATTTCGTGGCAATCGTCTCTCGACCTGCCGTCGGTAAGACGTTCATGCTCACCGTGTTTGCTGAGTTTGCTGCGCGGACGGGGCTGCGTGTGCTGTTCATATCGAACGAGATGTCAGACACGCAGATAATGCAGCGTTTCGATGCAGTGCACTTCCAGTTGCCATACAAGGAGCTGCGTGCTGGGCTGCTACCCGACGCACTGGAGGAACGCTACTTCGAGGGTCTTGATTCGATGTCGGTCGATATGGTCGTGACGGAAGATGTGCAGACCATCTCGGCAGTGTCGGCCAAGATTGACCAGTACAACCCTGACCTGCTCCTGGTGGACGGCATGTATCTGATGCGTGACGAGGTTCGTGGCTCAGACCAGTATGCGACCGTATCGAATGTGAGTCGGGCACTGAAGCGGCTTGGTAAGCAGAAGCGGATACCAGTTGTTGCTACGACACAGTTCAACCGCCTGACGGACGAGTTGCGCATGGATAAGGTGACGCTGGCGAACCTGGGTTTCAGTGATAGCATCGGCCAGGATGCCGACGTTGTGCTTGGCCTGTTCCGAACGCAGGATATGCGTGCGAACAACGAGATGCGGGTCAGGATGCTCAAGATTCGGGAAGGAGAGCCGAAGGACTTCACGCTGAACTGGGACCTGCATCGTATGAACTTCGAAGAACTCGATGCGTCGGATGACGACCGCCTGCTGGACGCGGATGACACGGAGGCCCGTATCGTCTACTGATGCTCGGTCGTATGGATTGATTCAGGGTGGGCCACTGGCCCGCCTTTGTTGTATCTGCAGGATGTTACTCATCAGTAAGATTTCTTTGCTCCATCGCTTGACACAGAACTCGTTATATGTCACGATGATAGTAGAGAACTACCCTGTCCACGATGGGATGGAGATGAGAAACGATGGGGACCAAGAAGGACACAGTCGAGATTCGATGCGAGACCTGCGGCGGTTCGGGCCACTGCACCGCGTGTGGTGGTTCGGGGTGCCCGACCTGCAGCGACAGTGGTGACTGCTCCTGGTGTGGTGGCAGTGGGGTATACGAGATGGAGGTCAAGGAAGAGGTCCGTGTGTGGACCAAGACCGAGGTCAAGGGCCTGCTGGTTCGCAACGATGAGGCAGTACGCAAGGGCATCGTCGCGATATACCGACTGCAGACGGAGGAAGAGAAGGTAGCAGGTGAGACCCGCGTGGACAACGGTGTTGGGTTCAACGGCGTGGATGCACCGTTCTTGTCGTCGCTGGCACGCCAGGTACTGCAGGGTCGGAACCTGTCGGAGAAGCAGTTGGCTGCTGGTCGCAAGGCTCTGCTCAAGTACGCTGGTCAGCTTACCCGCATAGCGAACGGGAAGGTGTGATTGCCATGGCTGACTGCACACGATGCAAGTCCACGACGTGTAGGACCAGGGCTGCGGGTGTTGACCTGGTGTCGGTACCTGACTGTGATTCGTTCGTTGGCGGTGCTGTTGATTTGCTTGAGGCCGCTACAGACCGTGCGGCACGTGCGTACACCGAGTACAGGATGTCCGTACTTGAGGGTGCACGGCGTGAGGCTGCGGCACTGGACATCGTACTGATGGAGTTGGGGAACCTGATGGAGGCTGCGCGGGATGCGGTCACGGAGGCACGTCATGGCTGACGCAACGACCGAGAAGATAGTCGAGTTCTTCGACCACGATGTGTGCGCCAAGTGCGGTGGGGAGTGTTGCAAGCATTGCTCTTGCCTTGCGCACCCAGATGACTTCGGAAGCACGCCTGAGCAGGTCATGGAGAACCTGGAGGCAGGGATGGCCCAGAAGGACTACGCAATCCGTGTGGGTGTCTCAGACGAGAAGGAGATGGGTGACGATGCGTAAGGTACGCGGGTTCATGGTGCAGGAGTATGCAATCCCCGAGAGCAGGGACTGGAAGCGTGTGCCGAAAGACACGGACAGGCTTCCTGTAGTGGACACGGATGGTGTCTCGCTGGGGCAGTTCCTGCTCACGGACGGGGATGACGTCGTGTACGTCGTTGACCGTTTCGAGACCGACGATGGGTTCACGGTAGCGCTGGTTGCCGACAGGTACAAGAACCTGGCGTTCTGGTCCTCGAATGCCACGTTCTTCGCCCTCGATGAAGGACAGGAGGGGTGATGGTGGGACGGCCCTGGAAGTACAAGTTGAAGGAGGGTTCGGCGCTTCGGAAGGCCATAGACGCGGCGGATGGCCTTGGGTTCGAGGGTAGTGCGCGTGTTCTCGACCAGCTGGAGGTGTGCTGCCGTGAGGCTATGGCACTGACCGAGCATGAGGAAGATGCGCACGAGTGCTACGGCGCGTACACGAAGTTCGAGGACCTGCTCGGTATGCTGGATGGCGAGGCCGAGGTGGTACGTACCAAGCCAGAGGTTGTCATGACCGAGTGGGAGTACGTCGGTGGGGTCACGGAGTTGGTCGATGGCAGACTAGCAGAGTTCTATGACCTCGCAGACGAGTTCAGAATGTGGGTGACGTGGTGATGGCTGCGAAGAAGGTGTTCAAAGCATCGACCGCGAAGGCGAAGAAGAACTACACGTGTGACGGATGTGTGCGCGCGGGTCACCAGCAGAAGTGCCCGAAGGAGCGACTGAAGGACCTGCGGTTCAAGTTGTCAGATGAGCGTGAGTGCTGGTCTGATGACCCGAGGGAGGCACAGTGATTTGCCTATGCGGGAGCGGGTGAAGCAGTGAATCGAGAGAGCATCACGTACGTCCTGCAGCGCATGGGTGTCGAGCATGCCCAGATGTCTGGCGAGTGGATTCGGTGTGCGTGCCCGTTGGCACCGTGGACACATGCTGGTGGCACTGACAAGAACCCATCGTTCGGGGTCAAGGAGGCACGTGGTATCAGTGGCGTGAACTGCTTCTCATGCGGGTTCAAGGGCGGGATGCTGCAACTCGTGCGGCGGTTCGCTCCGCTAGCGGTCGATGCAGGGCTATGGTCGCCAGAGGATGTGCAAGAGGTGACCGACTACGTGCTGCTTGCGGAGTCTGATGACCAGGTGGTCGAGCATAAGGAAGTGCTCGCTGACGTGGTGGTCGGTGAGGACCTTCGGAAGTGCCTGAATGTCTGGCACCCGTACTTCGCGAGCAGGGGCATCACCGAAGCGATGGCCGAGCAGTGGAGCCTTGGCTATGTGGAAGACCATGTGGACCCGAGGACAGAGAGCCACATGCACAAGCGGGCACTGTTCCCCGTGTTCGAGCGAGATGGGAAGCGGTTAGAGCTGCGCGGCATAGTTGGGCGTACGACATTGCAGGCAGCAGAGATGGAGGTTCGTGGGGAACCGAAGTACAAGAATGCTCCACCGAAGTTCAGGAAGTCACAGTACCTGTACGGGCTGTGGCACCAGGAGCATCAGCGTCGGCTAGTCGTAGTCGAGGGGCCGATGGACTGCATCACGTTGAATGCACGGCTCGCTGCGGTTGGTCTGGACGACGAGTTCCTGGTGGTTTCGATACTCGGTGCGTCTGCGAGTGACCACCAGGTCGAGCTGTTGAAGGAGCATGCCGAGGAGGTCGTCTGCCTTCTGGACAACGACCCCAGCGGGAAGCTCGGCGTGAAGGGACTGATAGATGCGCTGGAGGCGCATGTGCTCGTGTCGGTAGTGACGTATCCCGATGGCGTGAAGGACCCAGATGAGGCAGGAGATGCTGCTCTCGATATGTTAGCAATGCGCGTGTCGATTCTGGAGTACCGCCTGGGTAAGCTGCTTGGGTAGGTACTTGACACAGACCTTGTTATATGCCACGATAGTAGTAGGAAACTACATGCACGCTGTATCGGACAGGACATGAGAGGTGGGTGATGGTAGTGGCACGGAGGGTGTACGGAAGCATCAGTGAGTGCATCACGGCGTACGTCAATCGGTCGTCGGAGTACGGGCGTGCGGGGAACGTGTACTTCGATGGGGATGTGATTTACAGCTACGGGTCGCACTTCCCGATGGCGGTGCGGCTCCCGAACGGGTTGTATGTCTGCAACGGGGACAAGTACAGCGTGACAACGTCCTCGCACCAGTCGCAGTTGTTTGGTGCGATTCCGAACAGGGAGCGGGTTGAGATTCCGTTCAGTGCGCTGGCGAATCTGGACGTGAACGGTCGGGGTGCTCTGCGTGTCGTGCGGGAACTGAAGCTGCTCGACTGGCAGAACGACCAGTGGATTGACACTGGACGAGTCAGCGAGAAGACAGGGCAGACCATCTATGAGCACGTTCTCGGCGCAGTGCTGTTCACGTACAAGGGGCAGTACTGGCTGTCAGGGCTGGACGAGTCTGGTACGAATGGTCGGTTGTTCTTCCTGACCAGGTTGAGTCCAGCCCAGATGAAGAAGTACGGAAAGCCCAAGACGGTCGCTGCGGCATACGAACTGATGAAGCCCGACGAGGTCAAGCAGGCGGAGGCCGCAGGTCTTGAAGTGCTTCGTCAGGGTGAGTGGTTCTTCGTACCTGCAGAGTTCTCGTTCACGTTGGACGTGAAGAGAGCCGAGAAGGACTACGTGTTGAAGCATCGTCAGCGTGACCGTGAAGCACGGCACCACGTCACCGAAGGCATGCGCATACCGAGTGTTGGACATGTCGTGCGTGGAGTTGTGCGGCATGGCAACACGCATCGAGGGCAGGACTGGCGCGGGAACCCGTACACGTGGCGCGACCGTCCTGAGCATCGGCAGTTGAAGCTGTACGAGACTGGGACGAAGCCGAAGGACCGCCCATGGTTCCTGGCGTATGAATCGCCCCAGGTTGTCAGCTTCAGTGCGATTGGGGCGGTGGACTGATGAGCAAGTTGGTGTTCGCATCAGAGGCAGAGGCAATCGAGAGGTTGCGCGGGGCAGACCACGCATACGTCAGCAAGCAGTTCGCTGTTGCTGTAGCCAGGGGGCTTGGCATCAAGAGTGAGCCTCAAGTAAAGGTAGAGGTCGATACTCGTTGGATGTTCAAGGGGTTGACCCTGAACAAGCCAGATGGGTACCTCGACTTGCACGAGTTCCGCAAGTGGATGAAGGAGAACTGGGACTGGGTCAAGCCCCCGTACAAGCGTGTGGCAATGACTTGGCTCGTTGATGAGTTGTGGATGGCATTCACGAAGCCGAGAAGCAAGGGCGGGGAGGGTCTCCGTGGGGTTCCGTACGCAGAGGGAATCGAAGCGAACGTCCTGGCTGCGTGGGCGTGCAGGGAACTCGGAGTGAGCTACGCCCCGATGCTCGGTGTAGGGTCGGAGCTACGTGAGTGCTGCCGAGCATTGGCTGAGCACTTCGGTATCGAGGTGCAAGTATGAGGTTGCTCACGTTCATGACGTGCTTGGCCGCTGAGGTAAGGAAGCGCGATAGGGAGGTGAAGTGATGGAAGAGCCACGGTTCTGGGTGGACACGCCTGTGACCGACACTGACCAGCTGGGTATCGAGGGCTGGGTAGCGGTCATTGATGAGGAACGTGGAGGGGCGATTGCATACTTCGGGCGTGAGGAAGATGCGGAAGAGTATGTCGCGCATCGCATGCTCAAAGAAGGGCCGTACAAGAGCATGCACACGATTGGTGGGGTGATTCAGGCTCTGCTGCGGTACGACCTGAACACGCCATGCACGCAAATCATGTGGTTGCCCGACGATGTTCGGACGCTTGCCAACGTGACCGATGAGGAAGCGGAAGCAGTGTTGTATGGCATGGAGGCTGGTAAGGACTGTGGGCTTGGGCAAAGCTGGGACACGCTCCAGGTGTACCTGGACGAGGTCCTTGACCAGCGGTGCGGGCAGGTACTGTTCATGGATGGCGTGCCTGTTGCCCGCTGCGTACAACCCGCTGGTGTGGAGCATGACCACTTGAATCTGACGGCCACGGAAGCGGTAGTAGCTGGGCTTGCTGTGCCTGTTGGTGGACCTGACGACGAAGGGTACCACTGTCCCGAGTGTTACGCGGGAGACGCGAAGTTGTCCCAGTCGATGGATGACCCGCAGGTGGACGGTACGTATCCGTGGTACTGCCTGGAGTGCGGCTGGCGCGGGCGTGAGGCCAGCCTGATTGAAGTGGATGGTACTTCATGATGGAGGGGCGACTGGAGGTCCTCGACACGATGTTCCTCTGCGCTGATGGGCGGTTCAAGTCGGTGGACGACATGGACCCCGAGGAGGGTGGTGAGTTCCTGACGCTGGTCGGGACACCGCTCTCGTACGTAGGTTGGGTGTATGGGAATACGAGTAGCCACAACGTGAAGGCAGTGCGGCTGGCTCCGTTGATGGAGGCATTCGTACGACGCGTGCGTGCTGAGGCACGTGGTGCTGCCAACGACGCGTTGGTTGCACATGCAGACGAGTTGCTGCGGCAGCTGGACAAGAGGGAGTGGTGAGCATGAAGAGGACGGATGCGGAACTGACCGTACGTCTTGCAGGCAGCACGTTCAAGGGTGCGTTTGAGTACAACGGTGCTACGCATCTGCTCTTCGACGCGGGTGGCGTAGACCGAGTGGTGCGCGTCGATGGTGGGGCACAGTGTCTTGGCATTGCTGAGTCAGCAGACGTGCTTGCGCGTAGGTTGAGTGCTGTCGAGAGTTCGATGGTCGAGGCCATGACGTTGCAGTCGGTTCGGCGGGACCCAAGGGTGCCCGTTGTTGCAGAGCAGCCCAAGAAGGCGGCGAAGGTCGCGGACGACATGCGAAGGGCATCGGAGGTCGATGACCTGCTCTCAAGTCGTCGTCGGGTGTCAAAGACGCTCGGCACTGAGGAGGTAGAGACAGGTGAGTTCATGCCTGGGTACGTGTCTGACATTTCCCGTACGGACAGTGAGCGGCAGCGCACCGAGGTGCGGGACACGCGATTGCTGAGTGAGGTCAGCGACATTCGGTAAGGATGGTAAGGATGGTGATGATGATGCTGATGTGGACGATGCGGGACGGGACTGAGATAGCGATTGCGGATATGACTGATGCCCACATCCGCAACGCCATCGCGATGTTGGAGCGTAATGCCGAGCACATGTGGGCGGCAGAGCTTGCTGACGCTGCAGGGTTCGTGGGCATGTGCAACGGCGATGGTGCGGTCATGGCGGCTGAGCAGGCGTTTGACAACGTAGCCCGTATGACCCCGCAGCAGTTCTTGGAGGAGGAGACCGCGTATTGTGACCTGCTGGACGAACTCGATAGGCGTGATGACGCAGGCACGCTGTTCGAGCCGAAGGTGACGAGAAGTCTGGTCGATGTGTGGATGCGGTCTAGGAGCATCGAATGAGTGGTCAGCCATTGTTTGGGCATGTGCCAGCAGCATTGCAAAGCAAGTGCCCGTGCAGGGAGTGTGCGCCGCCGAAGCGTAAGCCTGGGTGCCACGATGATTGCGCGGAGTACCAGGAGTGGCACGTGCTGTGTGGGAAGGCTCGTGAGGCGCGTGCGTATGTGTGGCAGGATAGCAAACGTAGGTGGTAATCATCTTCAGATTACCGCTTGACACAGACTACGTTATATGCCACGATAGTAGTAGAGAACCATCCCGCACACGGTGGGATGGTAGACGTGAAGGAGATGGGGAAAGTGGCCGAGTACAACGGGACAGTGAGGATAGCGGGGACGGAGTACAGGATTCGGCAGGCTACAACGCCAGCTGAACTTGAGGCTAACGACCTGCCCGAGGCGGCAGAGTGGATGCGTTCGATGGGCTGGCTCGAAGACCTCGTACTCGAAAGCCCGCACGGGCATGTGGTCCACGCTGCGCTCATCGCCAAGGGTGCGTATGAGTTCTTCGACCCAGACCAGTTCCACCTGATGGACGCACAGTAGGCTATGATGAGCATGAGCACGGTGCTCAGTTCGGTGAACGAGTCAGCGCTAAAGCAGGGGCTGGTCGGGTACGCCCGACATGCCGTGGAGCGTACCCCCATCTCCGCTCCGCACGGCGACAGCAATCGCGCTACGGGTAGTCCTGCGCCCAATGGCTCGTTCATCGACCTGAGCACCGTGTTCTTGTTGTGGAGGGAGATGGGGACGTGCAACTGAATGCAGTAGAGCAGAGTGGGGTTCGGCTGTCCTTGCACACGGACGACTCGCCCGAGAGTCCTCGCGAGTGGTCCAACCTGGGCACGATGGTGTGCAGCCACAGGCGGTACGACCTGGGAGACGAGCAGGCGAACACGGAGGATTACGTCGGCTGGGACTCGTGGCTGGCTGGTGAGGTGCTCGACAAGCACGAGGCTGGGTCGGTCGTGTTCCTGCCGCTGTACCTGTACGACCACAGTGGCATCACGATGAACACGACGGGGTTCAGTTGTCCGTGGGATTCGGGGCAAGTCGGCTGGATATGGGCGACCAAGAAGACGTTCCGTGAGGAGACGGGGTACACCGAAGCGGAGCTGTTCAGTAAGGATTCGCACCGCAGGCCCGAGGTTGGGGAGCACGTCAAGGTCAAGGACTTCGAAGGAGAGGGCTGGGCGAAGGTCACGCTGGTGACCAAGGAGAACTACGTCGTGGACTTCGACTACTGCAAGACGCCCACGGCGAGGGACCCGCAGCGGCAGTGGGCGGTGCCCTTTGCCAACGTAGTGGAGGTCATGGCGAATCGCGCCGAAGAGATGCTCCGAAACGAGGTCAAGAGCTACGACGACTACCTGCGTGGGAACGTGTACGGGTATGTGCTGGAGCGGAAGGTCGAGTGTTCCTGCTGCGGGAACGTCACGTGGGAGCACATCGACTCCTGTTGGGGGTTCTACGGTGACGACGCAGTCGAGCAGATGAAGGAGAGTGTTGGGGAGTACGAAGAGTTGTTCGATGAGTTGAAGACGCGTAACTGACGAGAGAAAGGACAGGACATGGGAGGTGAGACATGGGCTTTGAAGAGGTAGTGTGCGGACTCATGCTGGGCGATGGTTCCCTGGAGAGGCGCGGGAACGCTCGACTGAAAGTGCTTCGAAAGCAGGAGCATGCAGAGTACAACGTGTGGTTGAAAGCATTGCTGATAGATGACTTCGACTTCGGGCCAGACCAAGAAAGCCATACGCAGGATGCACGTACGGACAAGGAGTACCACGGGTCCCGCATCAAGACACATGCAGATGAGCGCCTGACCGTGCTGCACACGTTGTGGTACGCGGACAAGAAGGTAGTGCCTGTTGCTTTTGTGGAGCAGTACTTCACGGCGTTGTCCCTGGCTATCTGGTACTTGGATGATGGCACGCTGACGAGGACGGGGAAGCAGGGTTACTACCGTACAGTTCTTGCAACGAACTGCTTCAGTCATGAAGAGGTCGCGTATCTGAGTGAGTTGCTTGCGCGGAGGTTTGGAATCAAAGCGCATGTAACACCGTGGCAAGGAAGATACGTACTGCGCATGTTTCAAGAAGAGAGCACGAAGTTATTAGACGTGGTCGGCTCTGTGTTGCCTGCACAAGGACTTGAGTGCATGCAGTACAAGCTGCAGATGATGGGAAGGTTGTGATTGTCATAGGACTCGACTGGCACAGTGTCACGTACGGTACTGACGGGTTTGGGCGGAGGCCTTGTGAGTTGGTCGGCGCTCCGAAGGTGGGGCAGCGCGAGACGTTCCGCTCTGATATGCAAGATGTGCTCAACTTCCGCAAGGAAGACAGCGCGGAGCGGCATGAGACCTGGAGGCCGTTCGCGTTCCCAGGTGAGGACGTGGCCAAGCAGACCGACAAGTACTACGAGTACTGGAAGGACATGACTCTCGACAAGCTGATGCTCGAAGAGCAGGACAAGTTCGATTGCGAGAACTGTCCGCTGATGCTTGCGCTGCAAGGGGCGGATTCGACTGATTCATTCTTCTTGGGTGCCACGGTGTCGTCGTGTGACTTCCGTGGGAAGCGCATCAGCGCGGATGACGCGCTCTCGGAGGACGTGCGCGAGTCGGCGTACCTGGAACGGAATCTGGATGAGATGCTGGCCTACGCAGACACGCTTGAGGATGAGATTGAAGTCCAGCGTGAGTTGGGCAACCTGCTGAAGGTTCCGTATGCGCAGTACAAGGGAGAGTGGAAGTCTGAGACGTTCCACTGGGCACCGCTCATGACAGAGGAAGAGTGGGACGCATCCTTGCACTGGCGCGAGCAGAGTCTTCGTGAAGCGATTCACTGGCTCCGCACGTGCGCTGGTATGGGTGTTTCGATGGTGACGAGCTACTGATGGCTACGCAGCGGTTTGTAGAACGCCCACCCGAGTACGAAGCGGTTCAGTACATCGTGGTCCGAGGGAAGCCCAAGAACCTGGAAGAGATTCTGGAGTTCCTCGGTCCTGAGTGGCAGGTCGAGCGGGTCAATGGTGGTGGCACAGCGGACTTCCGTAGGTACCGCAACGGTAAGCCAGTGGACAAGTTCAAGTATGCGCGAGCAACGCTGCGGCTCTGGAACAAGTGCTGGGTGGTACGCCAGTCCAATGTGAACCGCCACTATGTAAGCATGAAGGACGACAAGAGCATGCACGCGGAGTTCATGCCTGTTGGCTACGTGCATCGTCATGGAGAAGAGGACAGGGCATGAGAAGGTACTTCGAGGTAGATGGGATGCCCGATGAGGTCAAGGTCAGCACTGGTTACGACATCGGCGGACCGAACTACCTGAGCGGCAGCACTAGCCGCCGTGGGTACTACGCATACGTTCAGCCCGTGAAGCGTGGCAAGACTTCCGACGGCAGGTTCACGTCGGAGCAGGTCACGTTGTTCGTGGGGTTCAAGGAGTTGCTGATAGAGGTGAAGCGGCAGTCGCAGAAGCAGGCATCGCACGCAGAGATTCTTGCTGAGATGAATGCACGGCGCTGGGCGAACATGCTGGCAGCTGAGCGGGGCTGGACACTGACAGGGAGGTTCGAAGACGCCTAACTGGTGTGGGAACAACGGAGGACTAGGATGCGACTGCACAAGACGACGCTGGTCATTTGGACGGACTTTGACCCATCTGACCTGAGCCTCGAAGAGCTTGGCAGGGAAGCCGACCAGGGCGCGGGGTACTGCTCGCATGCAACGGCTGAGTGGGTCGATGGGCTGGCGAAGGACGAGCATGTCACAGATGGCTTGCTGGAGTTCTTCCAGGTACGTGATGAGGAGCGTGGATGATGGCGAAGTGGCATGTAGGGTTACGGCTCGAAACAGAAGTGTCTGCGAGCAGCAAGGACGAGGCGATTCAGCTTGCTGTGGACTTGGAAGACAGGGTCCAGAAGGTGCTGAAGCGTGCTGGAGTCAAGGGTGTGGAAGTGTGCGTCGGAACGGTAGAGAAGTGAGGGATGCTGTTTCCGACCGACGAGAAGGAGTAGTGATGTGCGAGTCATGTGAGAGCACAGGATTCGACGGTAACCCCGCGAGGGCTGCGAGTACCCTGCTCGACAAGATAGCGGATTCGATGGGCACGATGGTCAACGGCGGGGTTCGGAATGACTTCCCCGACACGTGGGAGGTGCTGTCCGCAGCGGTGGCCGAACTCGACCTGTTGTGTATGGAGCACCTTGAGGGCGACGTGGGTGAGGCGGTCGAAGGGCTTGCTGAGAATGACCTGTTCACCTGCGAGAACTGCCACAAGACCATGGACATCGAAGACAGCGTGCGGCAGGGAGATGGGCGGCTGGTCTGTGCGTACTGTGATGAGCACAGGTTGTTCCCTGTCGGTGGCGAGAGTCACGATTTGATGGGTAAGGTTACTGCCGAGACGCGATTGCTGCGGGAGGCCACCGATGAGTGAAGCGACTACTCCAGCTAATACGACTGACCAGATAGCGGCTACTACCGAAAGGAGCGTGGACTGTGAGCACCCTAACCGACCTGCGTGCGGCGTTGGATGCTTGGCTCGAAGCGGAGGACGCCTATCTGACGTATGACCGTGCCGACATCGTTGAGCTGGCCCGTCGCCTCGATAGCAAGATGAGTGCGAGGTCAGTACTCGTGTCGCGTCTCC
>Ga0209066_10000206_pt1 | contig 91114 bp, 96 predicted proteins | sample All_14_2_FD_187198 | JGI IMG/M metagenome (GOLD analysis project Ga0209066, IMG submission 187198) | Freshwater microbial communities in response to fracking from Pennsylvania, USA - Allegheny Zone_MetaG_DW_15 (SPAdes) (version 2) ...
CAGAGTACACATCCAGCCCATTGGCCATGTGACGCATGCCCATGCACGCCGCACGCGCACCTTCAATGGTCGTGAACAGCGTGAGCTTCGCTGCCAACGCGCTGGTACGAATCGAACGCGAATCAGTAATGGCTTGGCGCTTTTCCTCGACCGTATTGATCACGAGCGAAATCTCATCGTTCTTGATCATGTCGACGATGTGCGGGCGACCTTCATTGACCTTATTCACCACGGCCACCGGGATACCGGCGGCCTCGATGACCGAGGCCGTACCACGCGTCGCAACCAGCGCGAAACCAAGCTCGTGCAGTTCTTTCGCCACTTCGACGGCGACCGGGCGGTCGCTGGGCTTGACGCTGATGAACGCGGTGCCACCCGTCGGCAATTTCACCCCGGCACCGATCTGGCTCTTGACGAAGGCTTCGGCAAAGCTGCGGCCCACGCCCATGACCTCGCCGGTCGACTTCATCTCGGGTCCGAGAATGGTGTCGACACCCGGGAACTTCACGAACGGGAACACCGCCTCCTTGACCGAGTAATACGGCGGCACGATCTCGCCGGTCACGCCCTGGCTCGCCAAACTCTGGCCAGCCATGCAACGTGCAGCAACCTTGGCCAGCTGCAACGAGCAGGCCTTGGACACGAAGGGCACCGTACGCGAGGCGCGCGGGTTCACTTCCAGCACATACACGACGGCATTGTCGCCTTCGCCCTGGATGGCGAACTGTACGTTCATCAAACCGACAACATTCAGGGCACGCGCCATGGCTTCGGTTTGGCGACGCAGCTCGTCCTGCAGCTTGGCCGACAGGGTGTAGGGCGGCAGTGAGCAAGCGGAGTCGCCCGAATGCACGCCGGCCTGTTCGATGTGCTCCATGATGCCGCCGATGATGACTTGCTTGCCATCAGACAGCGCATCGACGTCGATCTCGGTGGCGTCGTTCAAGAAGCGGTCGAGCAGCACCGGCGACTCGTTGGACACCTTGACGGCCTCGCGCATGTAGCGCTCTAGATCCTTCTGCTCGTGAACGATTTCCATCGCACGGCCACCGAGTACATACGACGGTCGCACGACCAGCGGATAGCCGATTTCAGCCGCGAGACGTACAGCCTCTTCCGGCGTGCGTGCGGTGCGGTTCGGCGGCTGCTTCAAACCGAGGTCGGTGAGCAGCTTCTGGAAGCGCTCGCGGTCTTCGGCGGCATCGATCATGTCGGGCGTGGTGCCGATGATGGGCACCCCATTCGCCTCCAGCGCCTTCGCACGCTTCAGCGGCGTCTGACCACCAAACTGCACGATCACGCCAACCGGCTTCTCGATATGCACGATCTCGAGAATGTCCTCAAGCGTGATCGGCTCGAAATACAGGCGATCCGAGGTGTCGTAATCGGTCGACACGGTCTCGGGGTTGCAGTTGACCATGATGGTCTCGTAGCCATCTTCACGCAGCGCAAGTGCGGCATGGACGCAGCAGTAATCGAACTCGATCCCTTGGCCGATACGGTTCGGACCGCCGCCAAGGACCATGATCTTCTTCTTGTCGGTCGGACGCGCCTCACACTCATCCTCATAGGACGAATACATGTAGGCGGTCGACGTCGCGAATTCAGCTGCGCACGTATCGACACGCTTGAATACCGGACGCACACCCAAGGCGTGGCGATGCAGACGTACAGCCGTCTCATCCGTATTGAGCAGCTTGGCGAGACGACGATCGGAGAAGCCCTTGCGCTTCAATTCACGCAGTTCAGCCGCTTGCAAGGCCTTCAGCGATCGGCCTGAAAGCGCCTTCTCGGACAGCACGATATCTTCGATCTGCGCGAGGAACCACGGATCGATCTTGGTCAGGTTATGCACCTGCTCGAGCGTCATACCCTCGCGAAAGGCCTGGCCAACGTACCAGATACGCTGAGGACCAGCACTCGACAACTCGTGCTCAAGGTCAGCACTGTCGGCTTCGATCTCGTCCAGGCCGTAGGCACCCACTTCCAGGCCGCGCAGGGCTTTCTGGAAGGACTCCTGGAAGCTGCGGCCCATCGCCATGACCTCACCCACCGACTTCATCTGGGTGGTCAGGCGGTCGTTGGCCTGCGGGAATTTCTCGAACGCGAAGCGCGGAATCTTGGTGACGACGTAGTCGATCGAGGGCTCGAAGGACGCCGGCGTAGCGCCACCGGTGATGTCGTTCTTGAGTTCGTCCAGCGTGTAACCCACCGCCAGCTTGGCCGCGACCTTGGCGATCGGGAAGCCGGTGGCCTTGGAGGCCAGCGCGGACGAACGCGACACGCGCGGGTTCATCTCGATGACGATCATGCGACCGTCCTTCGGATTGATCGCGAACTGCACGTTCGAACCGCCGGTATCGACGCCGATCTCGCGCAGCACGGCGATCGAGGCATTACGCAGGATCTGGTATTCCTTGTCGGTCAGCGTCTGCGAAGGTGCGACGGTAATCGAGTCGCCGGTATGCACGCCCATCGGATCGAGGTTCTCGATTGAGCACACGATGATGCAGTTGTCGGCGCGGTCACGCACGACTTCCATCTCGTATTCCTTCCAGCCCAGTAGCGACTCTTCGATCAGCAGCTCGTTGGTCGGGCTGGCCTCGAGACCGCGCTTGCAGATCTCGTGGAACTCTTCCATGTTGTAGGCAATGCCGCCACCGGTGCCGCCGAGCGTGAAGCTCGGGCGGATGATGACCGGGAAGCCGATGCCGCCCTGCACCTGCAAGGCCTCTTCCATGCTGTGGGCAATGCCCGAGCGCGCTGAACCAAGACCGATCTTGGTCATCGCGTCCTTGAACTTGAGGCGGTCCTCGGCCTTGTCGATTGCCTCTTCCGAGGCGCCGATCAGTTCGACCTTGTACTTGGCCAGCACGCCGTTGCGACCGAGATCGAGCGCGCAGTTCAGCGCAGTCTGCCCGCCCATGGTGGGCAGAATCGCGTCGGGGCGCTCTTTTTCGATGATGCGCTCGACCACCTGCCAGGTGATGGGCTCAATGTAGGTGACGTCGGCCGTTTCCGGATCGGTCATGATCGTGGCCGGGTTCGAGTTCACCAGGATGACCTTGTAGCCTTCCTCGCGCAGGGCCTTGCAGGCCTGGGCGCCGGAGTAGTCGAACTCGCAGGCCTGGCCGATGACGATCGGGCCGGCGCCGATGATCAGGATGCTCTTTATGTCGGTACGTTTCGGCATTGTCTTGCCTCGATGATTCCTTGACCCGGCCTTGTGCGCCGGCGTCGAACAGAGAGGACGGGCACGAAGCCCGTCCGGTGCCGTGTTACTTGGCCGCTTCCATCAGCTTGATGAAGCGGTCGAACAGGTAAGCCACGTCATGCGGGCCGGGGCTCGCTTCCGGGTGCCCCTGAAAAGAGAAGGCCGGCACGTCGGTGCGGGCGATGCCCTGGTTGGTGCCATCGAACAGCGACACGTGGGTCACGCGCAGATTGTCCGGCATCGTCGACGGATCAACCGCGAAGCCATGGTTCTGGCTGGTGATCAGCACGTTGCCAGTGTCGAGGTCCTTGGCCGGGTGGTTCGCACCGTGGTGGCCGGTGGTCATCTTCATGGTCTTCGCCCCGGAGGCCAGCGCCAGCAACTGATGGCCGAGGCAGATACCGAAGGTGGGCGTGCGCGTAGCGACGATCTCGCGGATGGCGTCGATGGCGTAGTCGCAGGGCTCAGGGTCACCGGGGCCATTGGACAGGAACACGCCATCCGGCTTCAGCGCCAGGACGTCTTTCGCAGGGGTCTGCGCCGGCACCACAGTCAGGCGGCAGCCGCGCTCGGCGAGCATGCGCAGGATGTTGAACTTGACACCGAAGTCGTAGGCCACGACATGGAACCGCGGTTGGGCCTGATCGACATAGCCCTCGCCAAGCTTCCATTCAGCCTGCTTCCAGTCGTACTGTTCAGTCGCACTGACGACCTTGGCGAGATCCATGCCTGCCAGCCCCGGGAAAGCCCTTGCCTTCGCGATGGCAGCATCCGCATTCAGCGTTTCGCCTTCGGCTGCCGTGACGATGCAGCCTGCCTGCGCACCCTTTTCGCGCAGCACGCGCGTCAACTTGCGGGTGTCGAGACCGGCAATTGCCACCACGTTCTCCGCGCGCAGATAGGCATCCAGGCGCTGGGTCATGCGGAAATTGGACGGCAGGATCGGCAGGTCGCGGATGACCAGGCCGGCCGAATGCACGCGGGTGGACTCGACGTCTTCAGGGTTGACACCGGTATTGCCGATGTGGGGATAGGTCAGCGTGACGATCTGGCGCGAATAGCTCGGGTCAGTCAGGATTTCCTGATAACCGGACATCGAGGTATTGAACACCACCTCGCCAACCGTGCTGCCTACCGCACCGATACCCTTGCCGTGGAAGACCGTCCCGTCGGCAAGCGCAAGAAGGGCGGACGGGTATGCACTCACGAGAAACTCCTGAATTCAGCTTAAAAATCAGGGACTAACGAACACTCGCGCCCCGATATGTGCAAAAAAGCGGGACGAGCCGCTGGGCCGATCCCGCTACATAAACCGCTGAATTGTATATATTCGGGGCCTCGAAGGCAAACCCGATCAGTCCAGAGCGCAACGAACGTCCAGCAACGCTTTGATTTGGATCTCAGCGTTTTTCTTCATGCGTGCGTAGCGCCTGGGCAAGCAACTTGAGCTCATTGATGAGCCGAGCGGACTGCGTCGTCGCGGCGCAGGGGTCGCCGCTTTGCGCCATTTGCTCAAGCGTCTTCGCCGCATCCGTGGCGCGCTGCGCACCAAACACCCCTACCGAGCCCTTGAGTGCATGCGCCAACTCGGACAGCCGCGTATAGTCCAAAGCCGCCGAGGCACGCTGCAGATCCGCAACCGCGCGATCGAAGTCACGCAAGAAAACGGCCAGTAACTGCTGCACGACGTTCTCATCGCCATCGAACATTGCACGCGCTTCATCCAGGTTGACGACCTGCCGCAAATCGCCCTCCCCCATTTCGAGGAGACTGACATCACCCTCGTCGTCTTCGCCCCGATGAAGACTGCGCACACGCTTAATTGCGGCGAACAGATCCGCGGCATGAATCGGCTTGGACACGTAATCGTCCATTCCTGCCTCGAGACAGCGCTCACGGTCACCCGCCATTGCATGTGCGGTCATGGCGATAATCGGGATCGGCCGCCAGTCACCCTGAATGACCCAGCTGCGACGCGCCTCGCGCGCGCGAATCGCCTGCGTTGACTCGATCCCACCCATCACGGGCATCTGGATGTCCATGAGAATAAGATCAAAAGGCGTCGACTCGAACAACTCGAGCGCCTCAACACCATTATTGGCAATCGCAACGTAATGCCCCGCTTTCTCGAGCATCCGCGTCGCAACCGTCTGATTCACGAGGTTATCCTCGACGACAAGGATGGACAGCGCCTGCTGCGCAACCTCCTTGCCACTCGCCTCGAGCAGCAAGGGAGGAGCCAATTCGAACGCGGCCTCAGCCGCCTCGACGTGAGTTTCGATCAAGTTATCAGCCTGCCCATGATGAGCAAGCTGCAACGCACCGAACAGGTCGTCGGCCGCGAAGGGCTTCGACAAACGCGCCGGCAGTCCGATTTCCTTGCAACTCGCCTGATCCGTGCGCTGAGAATGACTGGACAGCATCAGCACAATCCGATCGAGACAGGGTGTCTCCGCGGCAAAACGCCTTGCGAGGGTGAAGCCGCCGGGATCCGGCATGTCCGCATCCATGAGCAGAAAATCGAAGGGGTCCTTGCCGTCCCGCGCCGAAACCAGCGCTGCCACTACGGAATCCCCCGTGTTGGCAAGCTGGGAGCGCAGCCCACACCGTTCGAGCAGCTGGCACAAATGACGGCCGAAGGCTTCATTACGCGGAGCAACCAGCACACGCGCTCGATCGAGCTCTTTGGGGCAGGTCAACCCGGACGTCTCGACGACCCCCAGCGGCAACACCATTGAAAAAGTACTGCCCTTCAGCAGTTCGCTACTGACCTCGATGCGCCCACGCATCAACTCGACAAGATGGCGCGAAATGGTGAGACCCAATCCCGTCCCACCGTACTTTCGGGTCGTCGAGGTATCTTCCTGAGAAAAAGCCTCGAAAATGGTTTCGAACTTGTCGGGCGAAATGCCGCAACCGCTATCACGAACCGAAAAGCGAACCTCAGCCCGTTGCGCCAACAGATGCTCGACACGTGCCTCGACTGCGATCTGGCCACGCTGGGTAAACTTGATTGCGTTACCGATCAGGTTAGTCAGGACCTGCCGCAGGCGCGTGGGATCTCCGGTAACCACAGCCGGCACATCCGGCTCGATTGCGAAGTACAGCTCGACACCCTTCTGGTGCGCCCTGAACGCCAACGCACGACAGGTATCCGCGAGCACTTGGGGTAGCGGGAACTCGATTTCCTCGAGCGTGAGCCGCCCTGCCTCGATACGGGAAAAGTCGAGGATGTCATCGATGATTGTCAGCAATGCCTCGGCTGACGATTTCACCGTCATCAGGTATTCGCGCTGCTCGACAGTCAGTTCGGTGTCGAGCAGCAGATCGGTCATGCCCAGCACACCATTCATCGGCGTGCGGATCTCGTGACTCATGTTCGCAAGAAAATCGCTCTTGGCCCGATTAGCTGCCTCCGCAGCCTCCTTGGCCTCGAGCAATTCGAGTTCACGGCGATCTCGCGCACCCGCCTCGCGCACGGGTCGCCAGCACCACGGGTGTTTACGGGCATCCACTGCCGCGCGCAGCATGTCGCTACGCTGCTTCTTGTCCATTTGCGCCTCAGCGCAATCCAAGCACGTCCTGCATGTCGAACAAACCACTGCCACGGCCCTGCAGGAACCTTGCAGCCCTTAGGGAGCCCAGTGCATAAGGCATCCGGCTGCCTGATTTGTGCGTAATTTCGATCCGTTCACCGATACCGGCAAAAAGCACGGTGTGATCGCCAACCACATCTCCACCACGAATGGTGGAGAAGCCGATCGTCTCAGGTTTGCGCTCGCCAGTATGTCCTTCGCGACCATAAATCGCACAGGCATCCAGATCACGCCCCAACTCACGCGCAACCACCTCACCCAAGCGCAACGCAGTGCCGGAGGGCGCATCGACCTTGAAGCGGTGATGCGCTTCGATCACTTCGACATCGTACCCCTCCGACAGGATACGCGCCGCGACTTCCAGCAGCTTGAACACCGCATTCACACCCACCGCCATGTTGGGTGCAAACACCACCGGCACACTGCGGGCTGCCTCGGCTATTTCCGCCTTGCCGGCCGCATCGAAGCCGGTCGTACCGATCACCATCGCCTTGCCAAGCTCACGTGCAAGCGCCAGATGTTGCAGCGTCCCTTCCGGACGCGTGAAGTCGATCACGCAATCAGCAGCGGCAATCGCCTCCCGCGCATCATCGCCAATCATCACGCCGGTCGCGACACCGGCCATCTCACCCGCATCCCGACCGATGAAGGGCGTACCCGGCCGGTCGAACGCCGCTCCGAGCACGATTCCTTCCGCCCCCAGCGCAGCCTCGATCAGCATCCTGCCCATACGACCGGTAGCGCCGGCGATCGCAACTCGAATATCAGCCATGAAGCAAATTCCTCAACCGAAGGCCCCGCACTGTGCGGAGCGCGAAAATCAATCGTCGACCGCTGCCGGCACTTCAACCACGCGACTGCGCTCCGAGGACGCTGCTGCTGCGCCGCTTCCACCCTGCACATCGCCTTCCACGTGATCGAGTCGGTCGTCGACAAAAAATACGGAAATGACGCGCTGCTCTGCGTCACCGGAACCTGGCTTGTAGCGATAAACGTAGTCCCAACGGTCTCGACGGAACATGTCCACCACCAGCGGTGAACCGAGCACGAAACGGACCTGCTCACGCGTCATCCCGCGCTTGAGCTGGGAAACCATGTCTTGATCGACATAATTGCCCTGACGCACATCGATCCGATACGGATCGACTACGCCGACAACGGAATCGAAGGAGCAAGCGGCAAGCAGGCTGGTGGCGAGAATCGCCGCAGAAAGATAGGTGCGCATGTGGGCGTGGGGGCGGGCGCACGGGGTGCGCGGTTCTCAGGAAAGGTCAAAAAATATAACATAGGGGCGCTTCACACGGCGCACCGCTCCTTTGCGCCCACTCCCTCTCGCTGCCCCAACCGGTCCTTTTTTCCGACGACTCATGCCCGACAATTCAAAAAATCTAAAGAGCATCGGCCTGAAGGCGACCTACCCCCGCCTCAGGATTCTTGACCTCTTCCAAAGCTCGGATCAGCGGCACTTGACCGCTGAAGACGTTTATCGTGCGCTGATGAACGATGGCATGGACATCGGGCTGGCAACGGTTTATCGGGTGCTGACCCAGTTCGAGCAAGCCGGGTTGCTCGAACGCCATTTTTTCGAATCCGGAAAGGCTGTATTCGAACTCAACGAAGGGGGACATCACGACCACCTCGTCTGCATGCAATGCGGCAAGGTCGAAGAGTTCTTCGACCCCGAGATCGAAAAACGCCAAAACGCCATTGCTCAGGACCGCGGCTTCAAGCTACGCGAACACGCACTTTATCTGTACGCCGACTGCACACGCGAAAATTGCCCTAACCGTATCGGCGAGGAATAACCAGGGTTCAGTCAAAGCAGCCTGCTTGGCGGCGAAAACCCAACATCTCGCCAGCATGCTCGCGCGTCGTGGCAGTGATATTTACCCCGCCCAGCATGCGCGCAACTTCTTCCACTCGCCCCTCATCGTTGAGTGGCAGCACCTCACTGAAGGTTTCCCCACCACTGTCGCGCTTGGCAATGCGCCATTGCCAGTCCGCACAGGCAGCGACCTGCGGCAGGTGGGTTACGCACATGACCTGTCGGTCCTGCCCGAGGCGCGCGAGTAGCTTTCCGACGATTTCCGCGACGCGCCCGCCGATACCGACATCGACCTCGTCAAATATCAGCGTCGGGGTGTCGGATGCACGGCTGGCCATGACCTGGATCGCGAGACCGATACGCGAGAGTTCGCCACCAGAAGCGACCTTGGCAAGGCTGCGCAGAGGCTGCCCTGGGTTGGCCGCAACACGGAATTCAATCGTCTCGACGCCTGTCGCGGAGGGCTCGCAGGGCTCCAAGGCAACGGCAAACCGCCCGCCGGCCATCGCCAAGGTCTGCATCGCTTCGGTGATTTCCGCCGAGAGCGCGGTGGCTGCGGGTTTTCGCACCGCTGAAAGCTCGGCTGCAGCCTGGTCGAAGGCCTTGCGCGCACGCGCCTCATCGGCGGCCAGCCGGGCAGGATCGGCGGTCGCCTCCAGCGTATCGAGCCGGGTCTGCCACTGCGCGAGCAATTCAGGCAATTCATCCACCGTCACCCGATACTTGCGGGCGGCGTCGGTCACTACGGCAATCCGGCTTTCAATTTCCGCCAGACGCTGCGGATCCAGATCGAGGCGATCGCGATAACGGCGCAGGGCGTGCAAGGCCTCGTCGGCCTGGATCGTGGCAGATGACAGCAGCTCCCGCACATCGGCAAGTGCCGGATCAATATCGGCCAGCGCCGCCAGTCGCGCATCGAGGTGGCGCAGCACCGAGCACACCGCGATATCACCGTCGCCCAGCGCGGTCAGCGTCTCGTCGGCACCTTCCATCAAACCCGCCGCATGCGCCAAGCGGCCATGCTCGACATTCAGCTCACCCCACTCACCGGCGTCGAAACCCAGCTCTTGAAGCTCACGCAGCTGCCACGAAAGCAACTCTCGCTCGCGCGCCGAGCTCGCTGAATCCGCCTCTGCCGCACAACGCAAACGCACCCAGTGCTGCCACGCGCGGTAGCACTCGGCCACCTCGGCCGCCAGGGCCTGAGCGCCAGCATGCGCATCGAGCAACTGACGCTGCGCCTCAGGCTTGAGCAGCGCGTGATGCGCATGCTGGCCATGTATGTCGGCAAGCCAGGCACTCGCCGTGCGCAGCTGGGCCAGCGTGACGCCCGTACCATTGATCCAGGCACGGCTGCGCCCATTGCCATCAATCGTACGGCGCAGCAACACACACCCCTCTTCCACCGGCAATTCCTGCTCGGCCAACCAAGCGCCAAGATCACCCTTTTCAGGCACATCGAACTCGGCGACCACATCGGCACGCTCACGACCCGTGCGCACCATACCGGCCTCGGCACGCCCGCCGAGTGCAAGCCCTAGCGCATCGAGCAAAATCGATTTTCCTGCCCCCGTCTCACCCGTCAACGCGCCGAACCCGCGTTCGAACTCAAGCTCGAGATGGTCAACAATGACAAAATCGCGGATGGAAAGACTTCTCAGCATGGTTTGTCAGAGAGAGTGGAACGGTTTGATCGAAAGAGGCATACACCGAAATCGCCAGCAGGTCTCAGCTGTGCCTCGGCGTGGCGCTCCAATGCAGCTTCTCACGCAGCATCGCGAAGTAGCTGTAGCTCTCCGGGTGCAAAAGACGTAAGGCGTGCTGCGACCGCGTGATGCGCACACAGTCCCCCGCCCGAAGATCGAAGCGCGCCTGACCGTCAAAATGGACACGCGCATCCTGCGGCGGAAGCAACTCGATGTCGATGCAGCACGTATCTGGCAAGGTGATGGGCCTCGCCGTCAGTGCGTGCGGGCACAGCGGCACGAGCGCGATTCCCCCGACACTGGGGTGCAGAATCGGGCCGTTGGCCGACATGGCATAGGCTGTCGAACCGGTTGGTGTCGATACGATCATGCCGTCCGAACGTTGGGTGTAAACATATTCGCCATCGATCGACAGGTCGAACTCGATCATGCGCCCCAGATCACCCTTGTTCACCACGACATCATTGAGGGCCAGCGTCTGGAACACCCGTACGTTGCCACGCAGCACTTCCGCGTCAAGCATGAAGCGCATTTCCTCATGGAAGCGGCCATCGATGATCTCGCCCAGACGCTTCCGAGCGTCGCTGAGTGCGATATCGGTCAGAAATCCGAGCCGCCCCAGATTGACACCGGCCAGCGGCACACCGTACTCCACCAGGCGACGCGCGGTATGCAACATGGTGCCATCCCCTCCTACCACGACCGCCAGATCCGCTTCTCCGCCGATATTCTCGTAGCTTGAAACCGGAAAATCGCCCGCACCACCGATGGAACTCGCCGTCCCCTGCTCGATCCACACCATCAGCCCGCGTTCGCGCAGGAAACGAGCGATCGCCATGACCGACTCTGCGACGTCAGGGCTCTGGTATTTGCCGACGAGGGCGATGTTGCGGAATTTTGTGTTCATGGCTGCGGATTAAACCATATCCCGCCAGCACGTTGGCCCACCCTGCAACCGCGCTGAGAATGTCCATTGGCCCGGAATCCGAGCTATATTCGTGCTCTGCCATGAACTCGCTAGATGCCCGATCCCAGATCCTTCTGAAGACCCTGATCGAACGCTATATCGCGGACGGCCAGCCGGTTGGCTCACGCGCCTTATCGCGCTTTTCCGGGCTCGAACTGTCGCCGGCAACGGTGCGCAATGTGATGAGCGACCTCGAGGAAATGGGCCTGATTACCAGCCCACATACCTCTGCGGGTCGGATCCCGACTGCGCTGGGGTACCGCTTCTTCGTAGATTCGTTGCTCACCGTGCAACCGCTGGACACGACACGGATGCACGAGCTCAAGGGTCAACTTCAGCCCGACCAGCCGCAACGCCTGATCAACTCGGCCTCACATCTGCTGTCGAGCCTCACCCAGTTTGCAGGCGTCGTCGTCGCGCCGCGCAAGGACGCAGTCCGCATCCGCCAGTTCGAGTTCATCAGCCTGTCAGAGAACCGAATCCTGTTGATCATCGTCACCACCGCCGGCGATGTACAGAATCGCATCCTGATGACGCGTCGCGCCTATACGGCGGGCGAACTGAGCGGTGCGGCCAGCTACTTGAACGAACACTTTGCCGGTCTCTCCTTCGACGACATCCGCCGCCGCATCACCGATGAGCTTCGCCAGTTGCGCAGTGACATGACGGAGCTGATGACGGCGACGGTCGATGCCGGCAGCGCAGCTGCAGAAGAAACCGCCACCAGTTATGTCATTTCCGGCGAAACCAACCTGCTCGACGTCGAGGATTTGTCATCGAACATGTCGCGCTTGCGCGAGTTGTTCAAGCTTTTCGAGCAACGCACCGGCCTGATGCAGTTACTGGAGTTATCGAACAAGGCCGAGGGCGTACAGATTTTCATTGGCGGCGAATCCGGCCTGGCGCCGCTCGATGGCTGCAGCGTCGTCACCGCGCCCTACGAGGTCGACGGCCAGATCGTCGGCTCGGTGGGCGTGATCGGCCCCACCCGCATGGCCTACAATCGCGTGATTCCGATCGTGGATATCACCGCCCGGCTGCTGTCCAGCGCGTTGTCGTCGAACCCCTGAAGTACAACATCGCCGGCACCCCAGCGTTACACAGACAAGGACAAACATGGCCCGTTACTGGCCCGAACCGCCTTACAAACATGGCACCGCCGCCCGCACCGGAATCCTGCTTGTCAACCTGGGCACCCCCACCGCTCCCACTGCCGCCGCGCTTCGTCCCTATCTGAAGCAGTTTCTGTCCGACCCACGTGTGGTCGAAATTCCGCGCCTGATTTGGTGGCCGATCCTGAACGGCATCATCCTGACCGTCCGCCCGGCTGCATCCGCGAAAAAATATGCCAGCGTGTGGATGGAAGAAGGGTCACCCCTGAAAGTGCATACCGAGCGTCAGGCCAAGCTCGTCGCGGGTTACCTGACCAAAGCCGGCCATGGCAACGTCGACGTCGACTTCGCCATGCGCTACGGCGCACCTTCGATCGAGGGCACCCTGCAGGCCATGCGCGCACGCGGTTGCAACCGTATCCTGGTGCTGCCGCTCTACCCGCAGTATTCGGCAAGCACGACGGCCACCGTCACCGACGAGGTGGGTCGCTGCCTGGCAAAAATGCGCAACCAGCCCGAGATTCGTTTCGTGCGCAACTTTCATGACTCCCCGGGCTACATCCAGGCCCTGGCCCACAGCGTTCGCCAACACTGGATGAAGAACGGTGAACCCGACCGTCTTGTCATGAGCTTCCACGGCGTTCCGCGGCGCTCACTGGATCTCGGCGACCCCTACCACTGCGAATGCCACAAGACCGGCCGCCTGCTTGCTGAAGCGCTGGGCCTGCCGCCTGAACGCGCGCTGGTCACCTTCCAGTCCCGCTTCGGCAAGGCCGAATGGCTGAAGCCGTACACCCAGCCGACACTGGAGGCGCTGGCCGCCCAGGGTGTGGGCCGTGTCGACGTAATCTGCCCTGGATTCGTGTCGGACTGCCTGGAAACACTTGAAGAAATCGCGATGGAATGTCGCGAGGCTTTCTTGCATCACGGCGGCAAGGCGTTTCACTACATCCCATGCCTCAACGAAGATCACGCGTGGATCAACGCCTTGACTGGACTCGCCATCGACCACTTGGGCAACTGGCTGCAACAGCCCGGGGCCGACGAAGCTGCACGACAGACAGCGCAAGCACGCGCGATGGCCCTCGGCGCCAAGAACTGATCAGTATTCGGGCAATTGCAGGTCGAGGCTGCTTGCGGTATTGAATTCGCCACGTACCGCAGGCGGTCCGCCAGCCGATAAAAATTTGGCTGCCTGGGCGAGGCGGCGCACGATCACCGTGGCCAGTTCGCGCCTGAAGCGATCGAGCACTTCCTCACTGGCCAGCGCCAGCGCTGCCGGATTGATCTCGAGATAGGTCACCGGCGATAACGACACCACCGACATCATGTGCCGGTGTTCAAGGTGATCGAGCCAGGCCTGTGCTCCAAAGACCTCGCCCTGCCCCAAAGCCATCACCCTTCGCCCTTCAATCGAGAGTTCGACCTCACCTTCGAGCACCACGCCAAAACGCTGGTCATTGTCGCCCTCCCTGATCAGCGAAACATGCTGTTCGACCCTGCGCCATGAGGAAATCCGCAGCACTTCCCACAACTCGACGTCCTCGAACTCGGTAAAGAACGCAAGCTTGCGCAGGCGGGCAAAGCGACTGGTATCGGGCTGCACATAACTTTCATCCAGAATCCGATAACGAACGGCGGCAAGGTCCTTGGCAAACTCCGCACCGTTGCGGTAGCGGGAGTACAAGTCCTTCTCGAGCGCCTTGCGAATCACCGCGTCCATCTGCTCGGGCACGTCCGGGTTGAGTTGCGAGACGCGAGGAGGATCGACGTTGATGATCTTGTACACCAGTTGTGCAGGGTTGCTTGCACGGAACGGCAGGCGCCCGGTCAGCATGTTGAACAAAAGCACGCCGAGCGAATACAAGTCGGTCTTCTGGTTAAGCGGATAACCCTTGATCTGCTCCGGACTCATGTAGGCCGGAGAACCCACGCCCATGATGAAGGTCGAGTCCGTATCGACACGCTTGCTGATATTCATCGCGAGGCCGAAATCCGTGATCTTCACGTTATCCTGATCGTCCACCAGGATGTTTGCCGGCTTGATGTCGCGATGCACGATGCCTTGGCGAAAAGCATGGTCCAGCGCCATGCAGCACTTGAAGACGATACCGATCGTCCGGTGAATGGGCAGCAAGCTTTCAAAGCTGCAGTAGCGCTCGAGCGAGCCTCCGGGAAAGTACTCCATCACGACATAGGCTTCGGTCGGCTCGATCGACGCATCGAAGATGCGGATGATGTTCGGATGATTCAGTCGTTCAGACACCGCCTGCTCAGCCTTCAGCAATTTCAGCAAACGACGGTTCCACTTTGCTCCGTCCTTCGCCTTGTCATCAAAGCGCACATGCTTGAGGGCCACCGGCTCCGGATAATCCGGACTCTCCGCAAGATAGACGGTCGCCGTTGCGCCGCGGCCGATCTCGCGCAGAATGCGGTACTTGCCGATGGTTTCTGGCATTTTGTTCATCACTGCGTTGGCAGACTCAAATCTGTCGCTGAGAATCTTGATTGACGCTGCGATTGTGGCATGAAGTGGCGGCTGATTAGCGGGCTGAGCGGCTTACGCGCAGCAAATGCCGGGCATGCATGTGTTCGCTCCGGCAGACACGTCCTTAAACACTTGAAGGAGCCCACGCGTGCGCGAAAGAATCGACTTGCTGCTTCGCCCCCGCTGGATCATTCCGGTCGAGCCCGCCGGACTGACGCTCGAAAACCACGCAGTCGCCATCAAGGGGGGGCGGATTCTTGCAGTCCTGCCGAGCGACGAAGTCCATGCGCGCTTTACATCGGACTCAACCGTCGATCTGCCGAACCAGGTCGTGATCCCAGGCCTGGTCAACCTGCATGCGCACGCAGCAATGAACCTGATGCGCGGCATCGCCGACGACCTCCCCCTGATGCGGTGGTTGCAAGAGGCGATCTGGCCCGCCGAAAGCCGCCATGTCTCGCCCGCCTTCGTCAGAGAGGGAACACTGCTGGCTGCGGCCGAAATGCTGCGTGGCGGCATCACCACATGCAACGACATGTATTTCTACCCCGATGCAGCGGCCGAGGCTTTTGCGGTCGCCGGCATGCGGGCCATCGTCGGACTTGTACTCCTCGAGTTCCCCACTTCGTGGGCAAGCGACGCCGACGACTACCTGCGTAAAGGCCTTGCGGTCCGCGACCAATGGCGCGATCAGCCGGGGATCTCGTTTTCGATTGCTCCGCACGCCCCTTACACCGTGTCGGACGCCAGTTTTCAGCGTGTGCGTACGCTCGCGGACGAGTTGGATGTGCCGATTCACGTCCACCTCCATGAAACCCGGAACGAGGTACGCGACTCCCTTGCAGAACACGGCATGCGCCCCATCGAGCGGCTGGCAAGACTCGGCGTGCTTGGCGAGAACCTGATCGCCGTCCATGCCGTCCATCTGGACGACCACGACATCGAACTGCTGGCGCGCTATGGCTGTAGCGCGGCGCATTGCCCGACCTCGAACATGAAACTCGGCAGCGGCATCGCTCCGGTCACCCGTCTGTTGTCGGCAGGGATTCGCGTCGGCCTTGGGACCGATGGCGCAGCAAGCAACAATCGCATCGATCTGCTCCAGGAGATGCGCCACGCAGCGCTGCTCGCGAAGGTCAGCAGCCTTGACGCCTCCGCCCTGCCGGCCCATACCGCCCTGCACATGGCTACTCTGGGTGGCGCTCAGGCGCTGGGGCTCGCAGCACAGATTGGTTCGATCACGCCGGGCAAATTTGCGGATCTGTGCGCGGTCGATCTCGGAAACGTGCTGACTCAACCCTGCTTCGATCCGGCTTCACACCTCGTCTATGCGGCCGGTCGCGAACATGTCACACACGTCTGGGTAAACGGTGAATGCCGCGTGAACAAAGGGGTTTCGCTGTTGCAAATTAGCGACAAAGAATTGCTCAGGATCGCATCGGTATGGCACACTAGATTCGCTAATTGAACTAAATACAAGGTTCAACATCGACGCGAATGCGGCTTTAGGGCTGTTTTCATCTTTCGTTGCAGTGGTAATTCCGGCGACTCGCCCTTCAAAGAGGAAACCATGATCAAACAAACCAAGAAACAGATGCTCATGCTGGCCGCCATCGCCTCGATCGGCCTGTCCGCCCCCGGCGCTTACGCGCAGGTCAAGGACGTTGTGGTCGACGGCAAGGGCGAAATCCCCTACGTCATCGACGCCCGTAATGTCGTTGCCCGTAGCGGTACCGGCCTGTGCTGGCGCACGGGTTACTGGTCGCCGGCCGCCGCCTCGACCGCCATGGCTGGTCAGTTCCCGGTCGGCTGCGAGTGCGATAGCGACATCGTCGCCAAGGACAAGTGCGTGGCGCCTGTTGCTGCCGCCAAGCCGGCCCCGGGTCCGAAGCCCACCGCTGACAAGATCAAGCTGGCTGCTGACGCCCTGTTCGACTTCGACAAGGCGACCCTGAAGCCGGAAGGCCGCGCCAAGCTGGACGACCTGGCCGCCAAGTCCAAGCAGCTGAAGCTGGAAGTCATCCTGGCTGTTGGTCACACCGACCGCCTGGGCTCCGATGCTTACAACCAGAAACTGTCCGAGCGCCGCGCTGCTGCCGTGAAGACCTACCTGGTTTCGAAGGGCGTCGAAGCCAACCGTGTTTACACCGAAGGCAAGGGCGAGAAGCAGCCCGTGACCGGCGCCAAGTGCAACACCGTGAAGAACCGCAAGGCGCTCATCGAGTGCCTGCAGCCGGATCGCCGCGTGGAAGTCGAAGTCATCGGTTCCAAGTAATCGGTCCTCCGGTGCGCAAAAAGCCCTGCTTCGGCGGGGCTTTTTGTTTTCTGGAGACCTGTGATCGAAACGCAGCGCCGCTGATGCGGTCCTAATTCAACACCAGCACACAGTGACGACAGACGATGAGTACCCTCAACGCCGACCCCTCCGAACTGCAGAAATTCAGTGAGCTTGCCCACCGCTGGTGGGACCCCACTTCCGAATTCAAACCCCTGCATGAAATCAACCCGCTTCGTCTGGGCTGGATCGACGGCAAGGCAGAACTGGCAGGCAAGACAGTGCTCGACGTCGGCTGCGGCGGCGGCATTCTGGCCGAAAGCATGGCGTCGGTTGGCGCCAAGGTCACCGGCATTGACTTGTCGGAGAAAGCACTCAGCGTCGCGCGGCTACACCTGTTCGAGAGCGGCCATCACGTCGATTACCGCTTGGTGAGCGCCGAGTCCTTCGCGGAGGAAATGCCCGGCCACTTCGATGTCGTGACCTGCATGGAAATGCTGGAGCACGTTCCCGACCCCGCCAGCACGATCGCGGCCTGTGCGCGTCTGGTGAAGCCAGGTGGCCATGTCTTTTTCTCGACGATCAACCGCAATCTGAAAGCCTATGCGTTGGCCATCGTCGGTGCAGAGTATGTACTGAACATGCTGCCGCGCGGCACCCATGAATACGCCAAGTTCCTGAAACCCTCGGAACTCAGCCGCTACTGCCGTAGCGCTGGCCTCGATACGCATGAGCTGATCGGGATGAGCTACAACCCGCTGACGAAGGTGTACTCGCTCGGTCGCAACACCGACGTCAACTACCTGATGCACACCCGTCGCAGCTAAGCCCGCCTCAGCGCCGGGCTCAAGCGATGGCCTGGCGATGGCGCAGCGAACTCCAGAACGCTGCGCCAATCAGCACTGCGCCGACCAACCCGGTAATCACTTCCGGAATGTGGACGTGCACCCCAACGAACATCACCGCAGCCAGGGCACCGATTGCCCAGAATGCACCGTGCTCGAGGAAGCGGTAGGCATTGAGCGTCTCACGGTAGACAAGCATCAAGGTGAATGAACGCACGAACATTGCGCCGACGCCCAGACCAATCGCAATGATGGGCAGGCTGGTGGTCAGCGCGAATGCCCCGATCACGCCATCGAAGCTGAACGATGCATCCAGCAATTCCAGATACATGAAACCGGCAAAGCCGGTCTTGACGACCACCTTGCCACCCTCGCCTTCTTCTCCGCCGAGAATGGCCCCCAGCCCGTCGGCAATGATGTAGGTGATCAAGCCCCACACACCGGCAACGACGAACTCGACACGCTGGGTATCGCTCTCGAGGTAAGCGGCGCTTCCTAGAATGGCGAGCAAGGTCAGCAGGATCTGCGCCGCCTCCAAACGTCCCAGCTTGGTCAGCGGCTCTTCGATCACACTCAGCCAGTGCAGGTCCTTGTTGCGATCGACAAAGAACTTCAGGAACACCATGGCCAGAAAGGCACCGCCGAAGGCTGCGATCTCATGGTGTGCTGACAGCAGGATGCGGGCGTATTCGGCTTCATCGAACAAGGCGAGGTTGATCACATCCATCGGCCCCATGTTGGCCACGACACCCACGATCGCAAGCGGGAACACGATCCGCATTCCGAACACTGCGATCAGGATGCCCCACAGCAGAAAGCGCTGGCGCCACTTCTCGTCCATGTGCTTGAGCACCGTGGCGTTGACCACCGCGTTGTCGAAAGACAAGGAGGTTTCGAGAATCGCCAGAACGACCACGATGAAGGCGCCGGACCAACCCGCCAGCAGGTAACCGCCGATGATGCCGAACACGGTCACGATGATGGACCACTTGAAATAGCCGAGATCTTGCATGTGCAGCCTGAAAAGAAAGAAGGTCGGCGACGCGCCTGGCCCGAAGCGCGCGATTCTAGCGAAAGTCCTTGATGAACGTTTTAGCGCCCTGCACTTTTCGCAGCGAAATCCGTAGCGCGCAAGACCAGCCGTGTTAAAAAAACGGCCGGTCTTGCCATTCAGGGTCATGCGTCCTGCAGGATCAGCACCAGCAACTCTTTGGGCCCATGTGCCCCATAGGCGAGCGTCTGCTGAATGTCAGCCGTCTTCGACGGCCCGGACACGAGCAAGGCGTTGGTCGGCAAGCTGCCCGCCCAACCCTGTCGATGCATCGCCTGATGCAGGTTGTCGAACACTTCGCTAGCCTTGAGCAGCGCGATGTGCAACGGCGGCACCAGGCTCATCAGGCGCGGCTCCTGCGGCGTCGGCCAAACGATCAGGCTACCCGTTGCCGCGATACCCCCCAAGGTGCCGGTCAGACTCGCTGGCGTATGGAAAAAGAGTTCTTCCTTCCACGCCTCGATCGGCTGGTCATACGCCTTCAACCGCAGCGATGCACCGTTCAGTGCCAGATAACCCGCAAACTGCTGCCCATGCACCGTCGCTGGGGAAATCAGCAACTCATCAATCCCCCGCTCCGCCAAAGCGGCCAGAGCCTCTGCCGGCCAGTCAGCAGCGGTCGTCAGCAGGGTTTCACCATGCACAGCTTCCAGTACTTCGCGCAGTCGATCGAGGCGCTTTTCAGGCGCATAGGTCCAGGGCGTCGTGACCAGCGCTTCGTCGTAGTCGTCTGCCACCGGCGTGGTGCCTTCAAGGCTGCCGCGAAGCTTGGCGAGGATGCGTTCTTTGGCGCTCATTCAGTCTTCCCCCAAGTGGTCGCGCGCGAGTTCGTGCAGGGTGCGTGCAGCCGGCTTCGGCGGCGCATGGTGTTCGGTCCAGGGTCCGATGTTGGAGGGCATCAGTCCGCGGAATCGCGTGCCGGCATAGCCCACCAGGCGGAACAGGGTTGGCGAGGTGTTCATCTTCTTCCACGCCTTCCAGATCATCCTTTCCTTGGCGGAATACTTGGTCCCTTGGCCCCGCATGTGATGCGGCGCCTCATCCGGGGCCCGTACCGCCTCTTCGCGCAGCCGGCGCAGCAATGACGGAATCGGGATTTTCACCGGGCACACCTCACCACACGCACCGCACATCGACGATGCGGTGGGCAAGTCGCGTGTCTTGTCCAGGCCCAGCATGTGCGGCGTGACGATCTTGCCAATCGGCCCCGGATACACCGTCCCATAGGCGTGACCGCCGATGCGTGTATAGACCGGGCAGTGGTTCATGCACGCGCCGCAGCGGATGCAGTTCAGCGTCTGACGCAACTCGCCATCCGCAAACGCCTGGCTACGGCCATTATCGAGCAGCACCAGATGAACTTCGCGCGGGCCGTCGAATTCGTCAGCCTTGCGCGGGCTGGAGATCATGTTGACGTAGGTGGTGATCGGCTGGCCGGTCGCCGAACGTGTCAGCAAGGACAGCAGCGGAATCACGTCACGCAGGTTCTCGACCACCTTCTCGATGCCGGTCACGGCAATATGCACCGGCGGCACCGTGGTCGACATGCGGCCGTTGCCTTCGTTTTCGACCAGCAGCAGCGTGCCGGTCTCGGCGATGGCGAAGTTGACGCCCGATACGCCGATGTCCGCTTCGAAGAATTTGCGCCGCAGCGTCTCGCGCCCGATCTGGATCAGACGATCGACATCCTCGGTGTAGTCCACCTCCAGCTTGTCGTGGAACAGCGAAGCGACTTGCCCGGCATTGAGGTGGATCGCCGGCATGATGATGTGCGCGGGTTTTTCTTCGCGCAATTGCACGATGAACTCACCCATGTCGGACTCAAGGCAATCAACGCCGCGATCGCCGAGAAAATGGTTCATCTCCATTTCCTCGCTGACCATCGACTTGCCCTTGATGATGTCTTTCGCTTCGTGCGCCTGCACGATCGAATGCACGATCGCGTTCGCCTCTTCGACCGTTTCAGCCCAATGCACCTTGATACCGTTGCGCGTCAGGTTGGCCTCCAGCCGCTCGAGCAAGTCCGGCAGCTTGGACAGCGCCCGCGCGCGCACCCGGTTGCCGAAGGCACGCAGACGCTCGCGCTCATCCTCATCCGGAAACTGCGCGGTGCGCTTGGCCATCAGGAAGTCCATCGCGCCTCGGAAGTTACGGCGCAACTGACCGTCGTCGAGCGCCTCGCGCGCGTTGCGCTTGAACTCGATCGGCACACCCGGCAGATCAGCAAGATTGCTCATGTCACTTTCCTCCGGTCCGGCGCAGCAGGAAGCTGGCAAGATGTTCGCCGCGCAGTGACTCGCCCTGCTTCTCGAAGGCACCGTTGATGTTCAGCAGGCAACCACAGTCCGCGCTCACGACTTCGGCTGCACCCGACCCCTTCAACGCAGCCGTCTTGTCCTTGACCATCGCACCCGAAATGTCGGGCATGCGCACACTAAACGCGCCACCGAAGCCGCAGCATTCGCTTTCGTGATCGTGGTCGAGACGTTCCACCCCCTGCAACTGCGCCAGCAACGCACGACCATGGACATGCGTATTCATCTCGCGCCGCGCCGAACAGGACGTGTGCAGGGCCACCTTCACCGGCGCACCGGTATCAGCCAGTTGCACGCGGCACACATTGAGCAGGAACTCCGCCAATTCGAAAGTGCGCTCGGCCAGCGACTCGACCTGCTTCAGCGTTTCCGGTTCGTCCTTGAACAGCTCGAAGTAATGATGGCGGAACATCCCTGCACAGGAGCCCGATGGCACCACCACCGGCCAGTCACCTGCAAACAGCGCCAGCTGCGCACGCGCCACGTCACGTGCTTCGTCGGTATAACCCGAGGTGTAAGCCGGCTGACCACAGCAGCTCTGTGCCTGCGGGAAATGCACCTTGATGCCCTCACGCTCAAGCAAGCGGATCGCGTCCATGCCGGCATCGGGAAAGAACAGATCGAGCACACAGGTGCCGAACAGGAAGACATCGCTCGGTTTGACGGGATAGCTGCGCGGCGCCTCAAGCGGCGGCGCCACGCGGGTGGCGTTGGGTGCAAGGGTGTGGATGTAGCTCATTCGGAGTGCCTCCGTAGATGATTTTTTGATTGTGCAGCAGCCGCTCCGAGGGCGCGACTGCTGATAACGCTAATGCGATGCCGAGTGATCAGCCCGCCACCAATGGATCCGTGACACCCAGTACGTAGATCGCGATCATCGCCACAGTACCGGTCATCAGCACGTAGTAAACCGTCGGCCAGAAGGTCTTGCGCAGAATGGCCCCTTCGCGGCCCAGAAGGCCCACCGTCGCCGAGGCGGCAACGACGTTGTGGATAGCCACCATGTTGCCGGCTGCCGCACCAATCGCCTGCACCGCGACGATCAGCGCACCGGAAATACCCAACGTGCTCGCCACGCCGAACTGGAATTGACTCAGCATCATGTTGCTGACCGTATTCGAACCCGCGATGAACGCACCCAGCGCCCCCACCGACGGCGCCAGCAGCGGATACACATTTCCGACACTGTCGGCCACCCACTGTGCCATCGCGATCGGCATGCTCGGCAGATCGGCAGCATTTACGCCCGAATTGATCAGGATGCGCACCATCGGCACGGTAAAGAGCAGCACGAAGCCAGCACCGACCAGCACGCGCGAGGACTCCCCCACCGCCTTCACCAGCGAACGCGCGTGCATGCCGTGCAGGAAGGTCGTGATCAGCACCACGATCACCAGAATGCCGCCAGGCAGATAGAGCGGCTGAAAATCAGCCTTGATCCCCTTCTCGCCCAGAATATCGGCGAACACGACGACCACCGACTTCATCGCACCGCCAATTTCGGGAAACACGCGGCTCAGCACCAGCAGCGCTCCCACCAGCACGTAAGGCAGCCAGGCACGAACGACGCTGATCGGCTGATGATGCGGCAACTGATCGAGTTTCATCTCGACGCTGCCCATCCACTCGCTCGGCCATTCTTTCGGGTCCGCAAAATCCCACGTCTTTTTCGGCACCAGGAAGCCAAAGCGTGCGGCCAAGGTCACGATCGCCAGGCCCACGAGGCCACCAAGCAAGGACGGGAACTCTGGCCCCAGGAACACGCCGGTGAAGGCGTAAGGCACCGTGAAAGCCAGACCGGCAAAAATTGCGAACGGCACCGCCTCAAGGCCCGCCTTCCAGCTTTTTTCCTTGCCGAAGAAGCGCGTCAGCATCATCACCATCACCACCGGCATCACCGTCCCGACCAGAGCGTGGACGATCGCCACATTGCTGGTGATGACTTGCAGGAAAACCTCCCAGCTCGATCCCTTTGCCGCCAACTGGGCACCAATCGCGGCGGTATCGAGGCCGCTATTGACACCGATGATGATCGGCGTGCCCACCGCACCGAAGGACACCGGCGTGCTCTGTACCAGCATGCCCAGCAAAACCGCAGCCAAGGCCGGAAAGCCGATCGCCACCAGCAGCGGCGCGGCAATCGCCGCCGGCGTGCCGAAACCGGACGCACCCTCGATGAAGCAGCCGAACAGCCAGCCGATGATGATCGCCTGGACGCGACGATCCGGACTGATCGTGGCGAAGCCGGCACGGATCGCCGCAATCCCGCCCGAATATTTCAGCGTATTCAACAGCAGGATCGCGCCGAAAATGATCCACAGCACACCAATCGTGATCACCAGCCCTTGCAGGGTCGAGGCCAGCACACGATTGAAGCTCATCTCCCACACGAACAGACCGATACAGGCCGTCAGCACATAAACGACAGGCATCGCCCGCTTGGCGGGCCAGCGCAAGCCGACCAGCAGCAACGCCGCGAGCAGAATGGGAGAGAAGGCGAGTAAGGCGAGTGTTCCGGCTTGCATAGTGGCTTCTCCTCAGACTCGCGCTACGCGCAAAAAGAGATGCCCGCGCATCCCGTGAAGACCCATGTTCATCGACTGACTCCCACTCAAAGTGTGCTGCATGGAATTTTCTAAAATTGGTCTTACCAATTGACCAAACGTTGCGCTAGAGTAGGTGACTGAATTCAAAGAGTCAATCAGCGGAATCAGTAAATTGCATGAACAAATAAGCGCGCTGCCCGCAATGCCCCAATCTGCGGGCGTTTGCGGTGCGCAGTAGAATCCCAGCAACCGATAACCGGTGTGCGAGCGCGACGCGTTTCCCGATGCCGCACACCCGCGAGGAACCTCCCAATGAAAGCGCCACCCCTGCAACAGCGGCGGCTGTCCGACGAAATCGTCGACCGCATCGAGACCCTGATCCTTGAAGGCACGCTGAAGCCAGGCGAGTGCCTGCCTGCCGAGCGCACGCTGGCCGAAGAGTTCGGCGTATCGCGCCCCTCGTTGCGAGAAGCGCTGCAGAAGCTGGTTGCGCGCGGATTGCTGGTCAGCCGCCAGGGCGGCGGCACCTTCGTGAGCGCGGAAATTGGCTCGTCCTTCCGCGACCCCTTGCTGGCCCTGCTGGAAAACAACCCCGAGGCACAGCGCGATCTGCTGGAATTCCGCCATACGCTGGAAGGCTCATGCGCCTACTACGCGGCACAACGTGCAACCGAGCCGGACCGCATGCGCCTTTCCGCCGCATTCGACCGTGTCGTCGAATGCCACGCCCGCCCTGCAGGTAAAGTCTCACGCGCCGAAGAAGGCGCCGCCGACGCGCACTTTCACCTCGCCATCGCCGAGGCCAGCCATAACGCGGTGCTGCTGCACACCATCCGCAGTTTGTTTCAACTGCTGGAACGCAGTGTCGTGACCAACATCGGCGGCATGTATCCACAAGGCAGCGAAGTGCGCGACGCGCTGATGGAACAGCATCGCGAGTTGTATCGCGCAATCATGGAAGGCCGTGCCGACGAAGCGCGCACGCTGTCGAGCCGGCACCTGATTTATGTACAGGATGTGCTCGCCGAAGCCCAGAACGCGGCCCTGCGTACCGAACGCGCCAACCGGCGCCGGACACCTGCCTGAAGCCATGGTCCCGCGGCAGCTGATCGAAAGTGGATCAATCCGATCTGTCGGCGCGCAGCGCCTGCAAAACGTTTTGCCCCGCCCGGCCGTCCGGCGCCAGACCCAATTCCGCCTGAACCTGCTTCAAGGCCTCACGGGTACGCGCCCCGATCATGCCGTCCGGCGAACCGATGTCGTGCCCACGCGCAATCAGCAGCGTTTGCAGTTCCCGCCGCTCGGCGCGTGACAAGCCGGGGTCGTCGGTCGGCCACGCGCTGACGAACGGACCTCCGCCGCGCAAGCGGTCGGACAGATGAGCGATGGCCAGGGCGTAGCTTTCTGCTGCGTTGTACGAATACAAGGCGTCGAAGTTACGCGTGACGAGGAAGGCCGGCCCCCCCTCGTCCGCAGGTAAAAGCAGGCCGGCAGCCATCGTGCCGCCAGGCAAGGCGCTGCCATCGACACGCTTCACGCCACGGGCTGCCCAACGCTGCATCGGTTGCTTGTTGCGTCGCCCCGCATCCGACGTATCGAAGCCTTCCGGCAAAACGACCTCGAAGCCCCAGGGCAGGTCGCTCCGCCATCCCGCGCGCCTGAGGAAGTTCGCGGTCGAGGCGAGGGCATCGGGCACGCTGTCGACCAGATCGCGCCGCCCATCGCCATCGAAATCGACCGCAAGGCGCATGAAGGTCGACGGCATGAACTGGGTATGGCCGAATGCCCCGGCCCACGAGCCCGTCAGGCGCTCGGGCGCGACGTGGCCGTCCTGGATGATCTTCAGCGTGGTGAAAAACTCACCGCGGAAAAAGGATTGGCGTCGCCCGAAGCAGGACAGCGTCGAGAGCGACGTCAGCAAAGGACGCGAACCGAAGTTACGGCCGAAATTGCTCTCCACCCCCCACACCGCCACCACCGTTGCCGGATCGACGGCGTACTCCGCTTCGACACGCGCCAGCACATCCTTCCACTGAGCCAGCATGGCCTGACCATCCGCCACGCGCTCGGCATCCACCAAACCCGCCATGTAATCCCAGATCGGCGTAATGAACTCGGGCTGCGCATCGAGAAAACCCACCACCGCCATGTCGGGCGCAAGGCCCGCGGTGTGCTGGTCGAAGGCCGCTGTCGAGACGCCTTTGGCCGCCGCCTCGGCACGTAGATTTTGCAGGCAACTGGCGAACTCGGGATTTGCGGCCAGTGCAGGCTGCGCCAGGCCGAGCAGACTGCTCAGGCTCAGCGCCCTGAGCATCGGGCCATACGTATTGAACAATGAATAACAGGCCATCGCGGGACGACGCAGTGGACCAGGATTTGGGGACAGCAGGTTCGCATTCATACTCCGCATTCTAAACGCGAGCGCGATCCCACTCAGCCCCCCTCGAACCCTTTCGATACGACGCACCTCCGACCTTACACGCTGAGTCGTGCGAGGACCTTCTGACCGCCGCTCATTGCCGTAGCACGGGCACCGCGAGGCCAGGGGCTTCCCACACGCCGCGGTCAACAACTCGACCGGCCGCAGCGCGCAGCCAACTCTGCCCGCCGTAATGCGGCAGCGGACGTTGCAAGGGGACAAGCTCGTCCACATCGCTTGCCGACACCACGGCCAGCAGTGCCCCGCTCTCGCTGCGTACTGTCCAAACCTGCGCGCCATCCCGGGCAAGCACGGGTAGAGGTCGCGGCGGCATTCCTGCTGCGGACAACACCTTTTCCACCGCGTCATGCGTCCCAACGAGCAAGGTCCCGGCAACGGATGATTTGATGGCATCCTTGCCCACCCGTCGAGGCGGTCGCTCGAACAGGCGCTGCGCCAAATCCTCACCCGCCTTGCTTACCGCGGGGTCGTCGTCTGCAATAACGAGCTGGGGTGCCGAAGCCAGCATCCACTGGCGAAGGATAGCGGGCAACTGCGCCGCGTCAGGCTTGCGCCACACCCGCAAATCAGGATCGAGGCGCACCGCCTGAGGTGGGTGCTCCACCGTCAGCGAGACAATTTCCCGCGCCCGCGAGACCGTAATCCAGCGCGTTTCGTCCGTCTCTCCGTTCTCAAGCCGTAGTGGCAGCTGCAGCGCATGAACCGGGTCAGATTGTCGCAGCGAAAGCTGCAGCGTTCCTCGCTGCATCAGCCCATTCGGCACGAAGCGCGCTTCATCGATCGTTACCTGCGCACCCCCTGAAACGCTCAGCCACTGCTGAAAGAAATCCCCCAGCCGACGACCAGACGCCTGCTCGAACGCTGCCTGAAGGTGTTCCCAACCCGCGACTCGAAACCGGTTCTGTGCCCAGAACACACGCACCCCTTCATCGAAAGCCGCTACACCCATCAGATCGCGCAGCATGACGAACACCATTGCCGCCTTGCCATAGCCCACTGCCGCCGCAGCGCCGTGGGTACGCGAGCGAAAGCTGGACAAGGGCTGATGCGCGTCCGCCGGTAGCGACGCGAAATCGCGCAACCATCCCAAGCGCATCTCACGCGCGGCGACAGCGGACTGTTCCTCCTTGTAGGCATAGTCGGCCATGAAGGTCGTCAGCCCTTCGGACCAGTTGCCGCGCGCGTAATCGACCAACACGCCATTGCCCCACCAGTTGTGCAATACCTCGTGCCCCAGCGAAGTCGCACGGATGAAGGGAAGGCGCAGCACCTGTTCGCCGAGGTAAGTCAGGGTCGGCATGCCAAAGCCGGTCGGCAACGGACTGGCCACCACGGAAAAGGCCGCAAAGGGATAGTCGCCGATACGCGCGCTGTAGTGCGCGATGTAACGCGCACTATCGCTCAGGTAGGCATCAGCCAAGCCAGGTTCGGCATCCAGGGCCGCGGGGAAATAGGTCCTCAAACGCAGCGGCACTTGGCCTTCGCGCGCCACCATCCGTTCGCGCACCACCCACGGCCCTGCCATCAGGTCGATACCATCGGCGGCGTGCTCGAATTCGAAACGGGCGCGGTAAGCACCTTCCTCTGTTGCAGCGCTCTCGGCGGCCAAGCGCCCTGGCACAACCACACGTTGCCCTGCCGGCACCCGCACATCGACACGATACGCAAACACCTCGGCAGGACGCGGATACCAGGCAGCACCCGCGGGCAGATAGCTACCTGCCACGGACGTCATCGGCGGCAATCCCTGCAGCACCCCGCGATGATCGATCCGGGGGTCGAGCGCCGGCAAAGTACCGCCATAACGCAGGTGCAAGATGCCCTTGTCCGGCAAGCGGACGCGCCAGCCGCGCAATGCGCCCTGCCGACCGGCCGCCTCGACACGAACCGCCCTGCCTTCGACCGTAGCCGAGGCGATCTGCAGGCTGTCGTGCAGCACGAAGCGGAAATCCCGCTCGGCGGGTTGCACGGTCGCCTCGACCTGCAGGCTGCGGGTGGACGGATCGAGCACCACGTCCAATGCAATCGGCCAGTCGGCAGCAACCGCACAGCGGGCGATGCCCCAGACAAAAACGGCGACCAGCAGACCGCGCCTCATGACGCTCACTTTTCGGCGGGGAAGCGCACGACCCGCTCAAGGGTCTCGCCATCGCGTTTCAACTTCAGCGGTAACCAGGTACCCGGCGGTTGTGCCCGCACCAAGCCGACCAACGCGGCCGAACGCTTCAACGGCACGCCAGCGGCTTCGATGACGACATCACCCGCTCGCAAACCGGTGTGAGCTGCCAGGCTGCCGGCACTGACCTCGGTGATGCGCACGCCCTCACGATGCGACTCCAGGCTCACCCCGAGGCGCGGCGGCGGAGCAGGCGAACGGATAGGCTCCGGCACCGCAAAAACCGCATCCGCCAGACCGACGACGATCTCCGTACACGGCGTGTTCGCGGCAACCGGCAACAGCAGGCCGATATTGGCAACTCCAAGACTCTTCAGTTGATGTGCCACACCATGACCGAAACGCACATGGCCGCTGCCCATCACGCCGACCAGCAGCGGTGCCCGCCCGGTACCCTCCACCGGCTGACGACCTGCGGCCGCCAATGCCTCGGCCATCGCCCGGTCCCAGGCAAGTTGCGACTCAACGAAATGGCGGAAGCCCGCATCGTCACGCGAGACGTCCTTGTCCTGACCACCGCGCATGCGCGCATGCTCGCGATGAATGTCGAACAGGAAGTCGACATAAGCGGTCGGCGGCGCAGCAGCGCGGCCGACACCCTCACGTTCGGCCTCGGGCACCGCATCCCAACCACGCGTCGCGATTGCGCGTGTCAGGCTCTGCTCGATGTTGAGCGCACGCATCGGCAGCCGGTTAAGGCGTGCGAAATGGAAGAGCGGCAGGTAAAACTCTGCCGGCATGCTCCACACAGCCTCCCACTCTACCTGCTCGAGAAACTGCTGCTCCGACAAGGCCCCTGCCACCCAACGATCGAGTACGGGCTGCATGCGGCGGGGGAACATTTCAAAGCCGATGACCATGTCGGGTCGCTGGGCATGCAGGGCTGCAAGCATCTGCAACTGCCAACGGTGATGGTCGACATCATCATGCTGCTCGCCCAAGAGCACCGCGTCCCGTTGCGCCAACGCGGCCACCAAGGCGGCAGGGTCTGCGCCGGGGGCACCGTTGGCAGCCTCGAGCCGAGTCCAGCGCCCCGGTTCGAGGCAGGTCGGCTCATTCGCTTGCACCATGGAAGGTGGCAAGGCCAGCGCGGAAAGGATCGAAAGCAGACGTAGGGCAGGAATGCGTGAGCAGCGCATGGCAGGGTCTCGACAAGACGGATGAGCCGGTAGAGCTTGCCAAAGGGCGCGAGTTCCGATCAGCCGGTCAACGCCGTCGGATCGAAGTGATCGACGCGATCGGTGATAAGCCCTTGCACACCCCACTGCAGGAGACGCAGTGCCTCGGCATCGTCATTGACGGTGTAACTCAGCAACGCAAATCCTGCTGCCTCAACCTCGGCAGCAAACGAAGGCGTGATGGCCAAGTGATCGACAACGATCGCCACACAAGCCAATCCCTGAGCGACATCCAGGCTATCTGGCGCAGGCTGTTCCAGCAACAGTGCACGCGGCAAATCGGGTGCGCCGGCACGTGCCCCCCGCAGCGCCTCGACGCGAAACGAACTGAGCAACGGCGGCAGCGCCCCCCTCCAGTCACGAGCCAGCATGGCGGCCACGACACGACCGGTCTCATGCTCGGCGCCCCCTGCGGGCTTGAGTTCGACGTTCAACGCCGCATCCGCACCATGGCAGAAATCGATCACCTCCTGCAGGCGGGCAAGCGACTCGCCGCAAAAAGCCGATGAATGCCACGCGCCGGCATCGAGTCGCGCAAGCGTCAGCCAGTCGCATGCCGCAGCCGAACCATGACCATCGGTGGTGCGCTCAAGGTCATCGTCATGCAGTAGAAAAGGGATCCCGTCCGCACTCAGACGAACATCGCACTCGAACATGCGATATCCATAAGCTTGGCCCAACCTGAACGCCGCCAGCGTGTTCTCAGGCGCCAGACGCCCAGCTCCACGGTGCGCAATCCAGCGCGGATAGGGCCATGTAGCAGGGTCAAGCAATGGGACCGGATGCATGCAGCTAAAGACCTCCAGTTCGACTCAGCAAGACGCGTGCGACGGTCAACGCCCTTCGTCGCCACCCTCTGCAGACTTGCGGGTCCGCCGGCGAGTCGCAGGTTTCTTCGCAGCGGCTTCAGGCGCCGAATCACCGCTGGCGATAGTAACAATTACGGGCTCAGCAGGCGGCGTACTGGCGGGCGGGACGGCATCCGTCTTGGCCTCCGCCTTGCGCCCACGCGCACTTGAACGACTACGGCCGTTCACCGACTTGGCCGGACGCCGGCCCTTCGGGCGGGCCTCTGCTTCGGACGCGTCCGCACCGGCGTCCACCGCCACACGCGTTTCGACCGGCAGAGCCTCGTGTGGCGCGGAACCCTCAACAGTTCTATCGACACTCGGCGCCGACGGCTCGATAACCGGGCTTACAGCCACTTCATCAGCCACCTTGGCCTTGCGTCCCGCCGTACCTCGACCTCGCCCGTTCTTGCGCCCTGCCGCAATACGAGTGCCCTCGCCCGCCTCGGGCTTGCTCTCAACGGATTTAACTTCTGCTTCGACCACCGATGGCCCTGATGGCGCCTCGATCACCGCCGACGGCAGCACACTTTCGATCATTGCGCTCTGGTCTGTCCCGCTCAGACTCACACCGCTTGGGCGCGACACATAGGTACCCGACTTCTCATCCCGCCCTACGACCAGCAGACCACGCGCCTGCGCCTCCTCCAGCAAATTGCCGAAAGCACGAAAACCGAAGTAGCTCTCGTTGAAATCCGGCTTACGACGCTTGATGGCCTCTTTCAGCATCGAAGCCCAGATCTTGCCGCTGTCGCCGCGCTCGGACATCAGGGCGTCGAACGTCTCGACGGCAATCTCGATTGCCTGGGCCCGACGGCTCTCCAACTCTTCCTTGCGTCGCTTCTCCTCCTCGGGCGAGCGCCTGGCCGATGGCTGCGCATCGCGGCTCTCACGCCTGGACGCACGTTGGCCGTCGCGTACCAGATCGTCGTAGAAAATGAATTCATCGCAGTTAGCGATCAACAGATCTGAAGTGGACTGCTTCACACCCACACCAATCACCTGCTTGGCGTTCTCTCGCAGCTTGGAGACCAGCGGAGAGAAATCCGAATCACCGCTGATGATGACGAAGGTATCGACATGGGATTTGGTGTAACACAAGTCCAGCGCATCGACGACAAGACGGATGTCAGCAGAGTTTTTGCCCGACTGCCGCACATGAGGGATCTCGATCAGTTCGAAATTGGCTTCATGCATGGACGCCTTGAAACTCTTGTAGCGATCCCAGTCGCAATAGGCTTTCTTGACGACGATGCTGCCCTTGAGCAACAGACGCTCGAGGACGCGCTTGATATCGAACTTCTCATAATTGGCATCGCGCACACCGAGCGCCACGTTTTCGAAGTCGCAAAAAAGCGCCATGCTGATGCTGTCGGCGGAAGACGCCATGGTGTTTCTCCCTGAGTATTGGCCAGGATGTTAAGGGCAAGCGCCTACCCACGCCAGCAAGGCTGAACACCCAGCAGCCACAAAAGCCGGCATCTGCCGCCAAGAAGCAGCCCCGATTAACGCCACAAAGCAAAAGGCCAACCATCTTGCGATGATTGGCCTTTTGCTTTGTTTGGTTGCGGGGGCGCGCTCAGAACGCTACTTTAGGCCTGCACTCAGATTCCCCGGGCTGACCTAGCAAGCCGGACTGGGCTACTGACACGCCCTGACGGCGGCCTCCAGCTCGGCTTCGTAGCCCTGGCGCTGCCGTCGCTCGGCCCGCAAGGCTTTCATCTGCTCCCAGATCCCGGCCCCGATCGGAAGGCCATCGACCGCGAAGGCAGGGCGCATCGGTGCATCGACCTTGCACGGCACCGGTACCGGCACTTTCACCTCCTGAACCCTCGGGGCAGAGCTCGCGCACCCTACGAGGGACGCGCAACAAATCGCGCTCAGAATCCCGATAAACGAAAGTCGCCTCATCGCTTCCCCCGCTCGCCCTGCAGCTCGGAGTCGAAGGCATCGCGCGCCGCGCTGCATTCATCGGCGCCGGCCGGCAATTTGAGTCCCATGATGGCCGCCGCTTGGTCGCGAGTCGCAGAGGCCGCCAGACGCGCCTGGGCGACTGCTTGCACGGCGCGCGCCTCGCGGACCTTGGCATCGCGCTGCAACTGGTCGATCGCTTCGTTCTGGTGCTGGCTGGCCTGCGCCAGGTGAAGATAGGCCGCTTCGAGCTCTTCGGCGCGGGCCTGGGCCTTCTCCAGCTTCGGCAGGTAGTACGCCGCCGTGGCAGCGTGGCCTGCCCATGCGCCGATCGCGGCGATGATGAACGCGACCCCTAGCCCGGCCGCCCATCGGTACGTGGCTGGAATCAAATTCAGGATCACGCCAGCACCTCCTTCGCGCGCTCGTAGTAGGCGATCCGATCCTCGTAGCCGTTCAGCCCGCCGTTGATCACCAGCGTGATGCGGCGGAACCGGCCGGCGTCGGCCTGCTCGTTCAGGTTTCGGCTGACCCAGAACCATGCGGCCGATCGGGCGGCATGAACAGGTTGTTCCAGCAGGCGAGGCTGATGCAGCAGGTCCAGGCCGAGAGCCACACCACAGGCCAAATGATTGTCGTAGCCGGTGACCTGAATGAGACCGTGACCCTTCCACCAGGGTCCGGGGGTGCTGCCGTGCTCGGCGGCGATGCGGAGGGCTTCGGGGCGGGTGTTGCCGAGGTCCTTGCGGCCGTTGTAGGCCAGACCAGACGCAATTTCGCGGACATAGCGCAGGCTCCCGGATTCGTGCGCGACCTGGGCGAGGAACGCCGCTTGGCGCGCGGGGGTGTCGATGCCGAACTCGGCCATGGCGTCGTTCAGCGGGCCCAAGAAAACGCCGGCTCGAGGGCCGGCGTGGGGCATGATCTTTTTCAGCTGCTCGAGGCTGATCATTGCGATGTTCTCCGTGGGGTATGGCACAATATTCGGATCCGCCGCTCGCAGATCAACAGCGCTGCGGCACCGGTGATGACGATGGCCGTCGACCAACTCGGCACCCCGCCGCCGAATATGAAAACGATCTCGGCGATCGCCCCCAGCGCCAGCAGCAGGAACGAAATTCGGATGATGAAGGGCGTGCCTTCGCTCATCCGGTTCAGCGCCGGCTCGGCGCGCGCCACGATCACCACCGCCGCGAGCAACACGACGGCTTGGAGCAGATAGGCGGTCATTTGGTCACCTCCTCGACCTTGCGCGAAGCAAAGCGCAGCAGCGCCGGCCCCAGCACACGGTGTGAGAGCAGGCCGATGAAGACGGCAATCGGCAGCTGCACGACGTCACGGGTCAGGGCTTGCGGCAATACACCGGTCGAACTCACACCGGCAGCGACGGCGGGCGTCAGATAGCCCGCAATGACCGCCGCCATGATCGTGACGGCCGCACGCTTGCCGGCGCTGGTCGGGGATTGATACGACAGCGCCCACAGGCCGCCCGCCAGCCCCGCGAGCAGAATCGCCGGATGCAGCCCGGTCGCGACGCCGAACACGGTCAGCCCCGTCGCGGTCGCAACGGCTACGACTGCGCTGCTGGTGGGTTCAGCCATTCACACCTCCAAAATGATGAGCTCCGCTCGAGGGCGGGGCTGTTGCATGGCGAAAATTAGGGTCATGCTAGTCTCCTGGTTCGTACAAACTCGCCCGCTCTGGCCGGGCAAAGGGGGCGCCATGGAGTGGCCTGCAATGCTCGGTTGGTTGATTGCCGTCGCAATCCTGAACTGGCTCCATCAAGTGGTTCCGCTCTGGTGGGCGCGCTTTGAGCATTGGCTAGCGAGTCTCCAGCAGCCCAGGCGCGACGAGTAGCGGCGCCAGCGGCATCGTCATGGGCGGCTTGGCCGACTGGGCGGTGATCGCCGCGGGGACGTTCTGAGCCTGGTTGATGCGAATTTGCGCGGCCCAGTTCTGAGCGGGCTGACGGGCCGCGATGTCGCCGAAGGGCAGGCGTGAGATCAGGCGGTTCTGCGCGACCTTCTCCAGCAGGTTGGCGAAGCCCATCGCCGCCGTGTTGGAGTTATTCACCGCCGACCCGGTCGGCTGCGCCGTCTCGTAGCGCGCTGCCCGCTTGAGCGCCTGCAGGGTCGCCAGCTCATCCTTGTTGAAGAAGATCTTCAGTTTCGGCTCGCCGATCTTGTCGAGCGCCTTCGCAAACCCGTCCGCCGAGAAGCGCGCAACGTCATCCGCGCCCGTCCCCTCCTTCACTGCCGCGGCGCGCAGATGGCTCAGCAGGTACTCGCGCACGGTGTCGGTCGCCCCGGCTTTCCTGACTTCGGCGGCGAGCCGCATCACTTCGCCGGTGCTTGCCTTGTCGCCCGCACCGAGGATGTAACGCTGCACGAACTGATCAGGCGGCACGCCATCCAGGGTGTCGCGAATCGAGCTGGCCGACTCCTGCCAGTTGCGGCGAGCCCGTGCGAACGCGCGCGCTTTCTCGAATGCCTTCATCGCATTGGCCGCCACGTCATCGGCCATGCCGCCTTGCTCGATTGGCGTCTCATCGAGCGCCTGTCGCACCAGGCTGATGGCGCGCTTCACGTTGCCGTCCTGTGTGGAACGCTGGGCGGTGGCAAGCTCGGTCTTCATGGCGTTGATCACGTCGACGTTGAAGGGAACGTCGTAGGCCTTCCCCCCTGCGGACACCTGCCCCAGCGAGATCGTGTTGAGCTTGTTGCGAAATTCCGTGGGCAAAAATGCATGCTTGCCTTCCTGCGCCAAGAGCTCGTCCACTCGGGTGACGAAGCCTGCGCGGTCCAAGGGCGCCGCCCGGCCTGTCGCATCCCGCGCCTGCTGGTAGAGGGCGCGCTCGTGGGCCTGGGCGCGCACGTCTTTCGCGCGCAGCGCCTCCTGAATCCGCGTGCCGGCGCCGAGATGATCCGGAGCAGGCGAGGCCCCAAGGTCATCGAGCACGCCAGCGAGCCGGCGCATATTGGCGTGCTCGATTTGCGGCAGCGCCTGCAGAGACGGATCTGCGCTGTTCGCGCCGATCTTGGCCAGGTTCTTCTGCGCAGTGATGTCCACCGGGCTCTGGGTAATCGCCCCACGCGTGGGCGTCAGCCCGAGAAGGCGGTAATCGGCCAAGCGCCGCACCGCCGCATCGTCAAGCTGGCCGCCGGCGCTGATCACTTCGGCTACGTCACGGCGCAGTCCCGCCTTGACGCTGGCGGGCAGATCGCCCCACTTCGTCCCCGCTTGTTTCAGCGTGGGGCTTAGGATCTGCTCGATCCTTAGATCAATGTTTGGCGGCAGCTGGCTGCCGAACATTGCCCGACCTGCCGCGCCCGCCACCTTCGGCAATGCCTGCGCGATGCTCGCCAGCCCACCCCCGGCCAGCCCGCCGCCGACAGCGCCAACGAGCTGCGCCGTGGTGTCGCCGCCCGTTTCGCGCATTGCTCCAGCTCCGGCGCCTGCGCCTGCGCCCCCGCTGAGCTGCACGACGGGGTTGGCCGACATCGCGTCGAGAACGCGCCTCCCAACGCCTGTTGTGACCTCGGCAGCTTTGCGCGCACCGGTCACGATGCCGGCCGTGCCCGCCAGCATGCGCGAGGCGTCGCCGACGATGCGCTCCTGCGCGGTTTGCGGCTTGGGCAGCCGGGCCAGGTCGGCCAGCTGCACGCCGCCGCCCGCCACGGTCGGCAGCCCGACCGTCGAGAGAAGCGGATCGACAAAGGTGCCCAAGCCGCCTGCCACCCCTTCGAGGCCATAACGGGCCGTGAGCCCCACTTGCCGAGGAACGTCACGGATCGCCGCCGAGACTTGGGCGCCGATCCCCTGCGGCTTGGGCGGGGATGGCATTGCATCGGCAGCCGTCAGTCGGCCGATGATTTGCTCGTCGGTGTAACCCGCCGCCCGTGCGCCAGACGCGTCGAACTTGGCACGAGACGCCAGCACGTCTGCAATCTCGGCATCCGAGTACCCGGCAGAGCGGGCGCCATCAACGTCGAATTTCATGTGCTCACCTGAAGAAGGAGTCGAGAGCCGGGCGGGGGGCTTGGCCAGCGGTCGCGGGCGTTGGCACCGGAGCCGATCCGCCCCCAGCCTGAGCACGTTTCCTTGCCCGCTCCATGCCGATCCGGATCACCGCTTGATAGTCGCGCGCCGCGGCCCTGAACTCGGATTCGGATGTGGAGATGTTCATGCGCGCGATCGCGTCGCTCGCTTTCTTGCCTTCCGTTTCGGTGATGGCACCGCCGCCCTTGAGCATCTGAAACGCTTCAAGAAAGGCGCTGCCCTTGACCTGGTCGAGTCGGTTCACGAAGTCCCTGGCGGCCGTGCCGGGGATGTTCTGGACCCCCAGCATCGAACTCGCACCGACCGCCTGTTCGAACCCCTTATGCGCCAGCAGCTCGTCGGACAGGCGCAGCGCGGTCTCGGCGTTCTGAATGACGCGCGGGGCATCAATCTGGGCGGTGGCGTTCGACTCGCCGAGGGTCTGCCCGGCCGCCTTGGCCTGCGCGATATTGCCTTGCAGCTGCGGGCTATCAGTTGCCCGCATGACCGGCGCGCCGCCAATCGACACGGGGGCCACCTGGCCGGTCCGCGCGTTGCCAACCGCGTAGCCGTTCGCGGTCGGCAGGAACTGAAAGTACGGCTGTGGCGCTTGGGCCGGCGCGCGTCCCGCCGCCGCGATCTGGGTTTTCATCTGCAGATAGACCGGATCGATCTGCGGCAGCCCATCCGGGCCAATGCGCATGCCGTCGGGCAGCTTTTGCGGCACGGTGCCCACATCGACGCCGTTGGCCTCGCCCTCGCGCACCCAGCGTTTCACGGTGCGGCCGGGGCGGGCAGGGTCCTCGACGTCGACGAGGTGCATTTTCGGCTGCTCTCCCGCCAGGGTCTTGCGCATGTTCATCCCCAGCAGCGGGTCACGCGCCATCACCGCACCGATGAACCCTTCCGTGTCGAACTGGGGCTTGAAGTTCTGCATCTGCGCTGCAGCCTCGTTCGTGGGCCCCTGGCCGCCTGCCGCCAGCGCTTGCTGCGCCGGGGACTGATAGTGCCGCGCTGCGGTATCGCGCAGGAACTTGCGGTCCTCTTCCTCGCCTTGCGCCTGCTTCATCTGGCGATAACCCATCAGCGTTTCCATCGGGCTGCGCTGTGCATTCGGGTTCGCCATTCCCTGAAACGCATCCCTCATCAGCATCATCCCAAGCAACTTCCGGTCCTCTTGGGCGGCATAGTCAAGAATTCCCATCGTCTCACCTCACCTTGCTGTAATCGACCACCTTGAAGCCGTCCACCTCGGAGACGGCTTCCGGAATCACCTTCTCGACCTCTTGCGCGATGACGCCCATCTGCACCGGGCCGCCCGCCTTGTAGCGGAAGGTGTAGATGCCGAGTCCGCCTTGCGTCTCGCCTACTTTCCGGATGTCCGTCTTCAGGCGCTCGTCCGAGAACAGCATCATTCCCGTCATGGCGAGATTTCCGAGCGTCCCGATCGTCTGCAAGGCTCCTGGATTCTCCTTGCTGCTTGAGCTGCTCGTGCTGCCCAGCCCTGCGCCCGGGGTGATGATCGAGGCGTAGCGGTTGAGGTTGTTCCAGTTGTAGTCGTTCGGCGCACCGAGCAGGCCCATCTGCTGCTGGTAGCTCTGGTCCTGCAGCGCGTTGCCCGTGCCCAGGATGTTCAGCCCCTGCGCGCGGTTGGCCAGTTGCTGCTGGGCGAGCTGCATGGCCTGGGAGTTGTTCTGCAGGCCGAGGTTGGCGTTGAACTGTTGGGAGGCGAGTTTATTTGCAGCATTGGCGACGCCCGCCTGCAGGCTGTTGCTCGCGTTCGTGCTCTGCGCGGTCAGATCCCGGTTCGCGTTGCTCTGTGCGTTGTTCACCCCCAGTCCGGCCATGTTGTTGGCCGTGCCGTACATCTGCTGTTGCGCCTGATTGAAGGCGTTGTTGTACATGTTGGCTGACGTGTCGCCCATCGCGTAGCCGAGCCCCTTGGCCGCGAGCCCCTCGGCGATCCCTTGCCGGCTACTGCCGTACTGTCCGGATGCAATCGCGCCGCCGCGGAGATTCGGGAGGACTGACTCCGAGAAGCTCTCACCCATGCGGCGCAGCGCGGTATCAACCACCGGATTCAGCGCGGACGTGTTGACCTGTCCGCCCAGCATTTGCTTGATCGAGCCGGTGGGGTCAGCCGCGCCAAGCGATCCGAACGCCTTCAGCGGGTCGACCGTCTGCGCGGCGACGCGCTCAGGGACAATTTCCGATGTGCCTTCAATCGCCCCCACTCTCTGCACATTCGGATCGAACGCACCCCCCAGTGCCGCGTTGCCCAAGTCATAGGCCTGCTGCGTCTGCCCCGCGCGGTTCGCGATGTTTTGCGACTGGGCGTCGGTCAGGTCCTGCATGCCCTGGCTCCAGCCCTGTTGCTGGTAGAGCCGCTGCGCCTCAGGGAAGATGCCGGGCGAGCCGACCGTCTCGTAGTCAGACGACGGGTTGGACATGACGTTCTTCGTCACCAATCCGCCGTTCTCGCCGATGTTCGAGTCCCAGCTCTGCTCTTGCTTGTAGATCGGCTGTACGCCTTGCTTGAGCCGCGTGGTTTGCGACCCGAGCAGGAACGGCTGCGCGCCGCTCCACGGGTCGGCCTTCTGGACTGTCGTGCTGCCTCCGCCTTTACCGCCGCCCATCATTCACCTCCTTCGAAAATGTCACCATCGCATCGCGCCAGCCAAGGCCGCGAAGGGTCTTTGTCCATCCGCGCCGGCCGTGCGCATCGACCACCTTGCAGCCCTGGGCCGCCGCGTAGCGCATCAGCACGTCGTCAAGCGCCTCTACCCAGTCCGGCATGTCATGCCCGCTCACAACGATCGCCGTCAGCACTTTGGCTTGCGGCCAGATCTGGATCGTGGTGACGCACACAGCCTTGAGCGTGCGCCACTCGTGGATCACCCACAGCTGCATGTCGCGCTCGGCCACGCCTTGCTTGATGTCGTCGAGCGACAGCAGCCCCCCGCCATGCTCGAGCGCCGCCTCGCACCAGCGCGACACCCGGGGCCACCAGCTGCGGGCCTCGTCCGCAACGACGCCGGTCACGGTGATGCGTCTCACAGCTTTGTCCATGTCGTTCCATTGAACCAGTAAATGCCCGCGCCGCTGCCGGGGTTCCAGTGGGTACCGTCTGCGTAGCGAATGTCCCCGTCACGCGGCTTGGTGGGGGCGACGGTCGTCTTGTCCAGATGCCCGGCCGCCAGGGCATCGAGCGCCGCGGCGACCTTGCCCAGCTCATCGAAAAGAAAACGCCGCATCTCTGCGGCGTCGGCTGGGGGCGTGCCGGGCACATAGGCCACGGTCGATAGGTTCGGCGCTCTCACCACATCCCCGCTGTCTCAATGTCCAAGTCGTAGCTGTCGAGCCGCCACTGGTAGGCGCTGCCTGTCTCGAAGCGCACCGCGATGTAGCGGCCGGACACGAAGCAGTCGTTGGCCACCGTCTGGCCGATGACGTGATCCATGGTTGGCCCCCACTGCGGCTCGGCCCACGGGTCCGTCTGGCCGCCAATCCGGATCTTCACCGTGTCGCCGGTGTTGCCCACGATGCGCGGACGGATGCCACGCACCAGCTTCATCGCCTCGGGCGCGTCGTAGGACAGGCCGCGCCGCTCCAGATAGGCCTGCGGAATTACCCCGTCGAAGGACGCCGACGAATCCAGCATGTAGAGCTTGTTGGCCTCGCTGCCCATGAGGCAACGTGCTGTCGAAGGCACGAAGTCAGGGCCGTCCCACAGAGTGAGGTCCGACGCCCAAGGCGCTGAGTCTTGCGCCCAGTTGCCGATCAGGCCGTTGTCGACCGGGCCGAACGCAGCGTGGTGGATGTTCGGCACTTCGCGAACGCTGATCGTCCGGTCCTTGTAGTTCCAGACGACGGCCAGATTCGGCACCTCGTGCCCGACCGATGGGAAGCAGACGAAGACCTCGTTGAAGAACGGGTTCTTGAACACGAAGCAGCGGTCAGCGCCATCCACATCGATGTTCTGGAACAGCCAGCGCCGGGTCTGCTTGTCGAGCACCGATTGCGCGCTCTGGCCGTCATGGATGATCACGTCAGAGCCGGTCAGCACGAAGTGCCAGCCATCCACCTCGACCACACAGTTCCGGTTCATTGCGCCCGAGGTGCCCAGCACCTTCGAGAAGCGGAACACATAGGGGCCGCCCACGTAGTCCATCCGCCAGACGCTGGCCTCCTTGTAGATCATGAACGCGTCGCGCAGCTGCAGCCCGTCGACGATGGGGTCGTAGCCCTCGGCCAAATCAGCCTCTCCGGCATCCTTGGTTGCGTCTGCCGGATCCCAGGTCAGCGGCACGCCGCCGGGCTCGGCCGGGTGGGACCACTTCACCATGAACGGGAAGTTCGCTCCCGCCTTGGTGACGTTGAGCGCGACCAGGAAGTTTTTGTACCCGCGCAGCACCTTGCAGGTAGTGTTCGCCGGCCAGTTCGCCAGCGCCGTCATCCGGTTGGCCAGGTTCAGGTCCCACTGCTGGGGCGGATCGATGCCGTTGTTCAGGATCGGGATGCCGCCCAGCAGGGTGCTCGTCCAGCTGTTGGGCTGGGCACTGTAGTCCTGGTCGACGCCGCCCGACTGGCGGGTGAGGTTCGTATGTACCGCCACACCGCCGGCAATCGTCACCGCATAGGCCTTGGCCAGCCCGGCGTAGATCCAGTAGCGCTGCGTGCCGACCACCATCGGAATCAGATGGTGCGGGACAATGCTCGGGCTGTTGTAGACCTCGCCATGACCGTAGAACTGGTAGGCGTAGCCGTCCAGAAAGCGGACGTTGCGCGCATCTGTCCAGGCGGCCGGCGGCAGCTCGTGCTGGGAAAGGTCCTTATTGACCCCCACCAGGCCGGCATTGGGGACTCTGATCAGTGGCATGTCACCACCAGCGCACAGCGGCGATCAACGCAGCGATGCCAGCCAGAAGCGCGGCAATCGAGGCAATGACGTAGGAGAGACCAACCCGCTGTGCAAAGCGGTCAGCTCCCTGTTTGTCGAGTTGTCCGGTCACGGTCATCTTGGTAATCTTCAAGAAGGTTCTCCTGCTGGTCCGTCAGCGGGTGGAAACAGAAAGCCCCGGTCACCTGCACAGTGCCGGGGCTTTCGCTTTTCGGGGCGGGATCAGCGTGCTTCGGGCGGAGCCTGCAGACGCAATCGCTCAGCCTCGAAGCTCTGGCGGCAATGGTCCTGCTGCCAAAAGAAAAGGCCGTCGATGACGGCCCGGAGTGCGGTGTAAGGCTGGCGATGTCGAAGCCGCCAGCATCGGCTAGACAGCGTCTCGTCGGCCCAGCCGCCCAGCAGCGCATTGCCGAGCTGATCGACGGCGATCAGCACCTGTTTCACAGGACTTTCCCTGACAAGATCTCCGACCGGCGAACCTCTGTCAGCAGCCCCTGCGCCACCAGGTAGTACAGCGCATCCTGAGTCGACTGCAGACCGAGATCCACATGCGTGAGCCGAGGGTCTTCAACGATGTCGTAGAAGTCGTCGATCACCGGATCGGTCAAGCGCGCCCCTTTGATTGCGACCCGCTCCGGCGCCGCAAATAACAGCTTGAACTCGACCGGACTCACCTTCAGGTACACCGGCGCTTGCTCGACGGGTTCAAGATCAACAGGCGCCTGGGGCTTCACTAGCGCGCCGTCCACCCATCCGTCACCCCGCTGAGCGTCGTCTGGCACCGGCGTCATGTAAAGCACCGCGACCTCCGGATGAAGCCGTTCATGCGGGTCTCCACTCACAAGATCGCGAATGCGGCCGTTCTCAATCCACGCATATTTCATGATCAGTAGCCCTCAGTCCACGCGAGCAACACCATTCCGCTCCCTCCTGCGCCCGAGTAGGGCGTCCCAGTTGCCGAGCCGCAACCAACGCCCCCACCGCCGCCGCCAATCCCGCCATTCCCGCCAGAAGCCGGTCCGCTCCCGCCTGCGCCGCCACCACCACCACCGATGCCGCCATCTCCGCCCTTGCCAAATGGCGCCGTTGTCGCAGAGATGCTCGTTCCGCCGCCGCCCCCACCGACACCACCGCGCCCACCATTCGACGTGGCGCCCGCTGCAGCCGCAACGGTGCTTCCGCCCCCACCTCCGCCAATGCCGCCGCTTGCGCCAGACAGGTTGGCGCCAACGCCGCCCCCACCGCCGCCACCCTTGTAAATGCCTTGATTGACGAACGCGTTGAACAGGACTTGTGCGATGGACACCTCTGAAGACCCGCCGCTCTCGGGTGCCGCGCCTCCCGCGCCGCCCTGAGCCACGACGCCGGCGCCCCCGCTGGAGCCTAAGCTATTGGCCCCGACGCTCCCCCCTTGTCCCGCGGTTCCGCCTCCACCGGTTGCAGACCCAGCTGAAGCCACAACGATGTCGCCGCCAGCGGTGTAGCCGCCGCCTACGCCACCGCCGCCCGTCGCGGACGTCGTCGACGCTGCGGTTGACGTGACGTTGCCGCCATTGCCGCCAAGGCCGCCGCCTCCTGTGCCGTTACGCGAGTGACCGGCCGCGCCGGTTAGCGCCCCGCCTTCTCCGCCCGTACCAAAAACAGAACCCGCGCCGCCGCCACCGAGACCGCAGGTTGTCGTCGCATTGGTAACTTTTCTCCCACCACCTTGCCCACCGCTGGCCTTGAATGCTCCGCGAAGATTCCCTACGAATCCTTCTCCGCCCGCGCCCCCGGCAAGCATCCCAGTCGCGGAGCTGATGGCGTTAATGCCACCCGCGCCACCGGTCGCAGACAGCAGGGCTCCGACTGAAGACGCCCCTCCGGCGCTACCTCCGCCGCTATTTGGCTGCGCCGCCCCTCCCGCGCCAACGGTAATCGTAGGCAGCTTCTGTCCCGGCACGACATCGATGATGCCCATCGCGAAGCCGCCACCACCGCCGCCAGTGCTGCTCCCGTTTGACGACTGGATTGCACCACTGCCGCCAGCACCCACAACAACCGCGAGGATCTGATGCACATTGTGTGGAACCACGAAATCTTCATAGGTCCCGGGCGCGGTATATGGCTTGAAGTTCCGCCACTCCGGAGGCGCAACCCGCGTCGGCCCACTGGGCGGCAGAGGAAACCCGTAATTGCCCTTGTTCATCAGTAGTTCCCCGCGCTCAGAGCAATGACATTGAACGATTCGGCGTTGTGCGTGCTGGCTTTCAGGATCGCGCCAGCCTGCAGCTCGAGGCCGATGTCGAAACCAATCTCTGCTTGCCAGGCCGGAACGGTTGCACCTGGGGTGATCGCGAGTACAGGCACTTCCTTGATGAGGCGAACCGCCCCTGCGCCGTTATCGATGAACAGGCGCACCATGCCAGCTGTCGTGGCGCCCGTTGCCTGGATCAAAAGCTTATCGATGCGCCCGCCCAGGGCACCAGCGACGAAGACCGTTCCAACTGCGCCGGTCCCGTCTCGGTTGGTGTTGGCCGTGGAAATCTGCGCCAGCGCTCCATTGGAGGGCGACGCCGCGTAATTTGGAGTTTGAGCCATTCGAAGTCTCCTTATCTGGCGCTCAGCGATGTGAGCGGGAAATCCGGTACCGCTTTCCAAAAGGCGTTCACCCCGTCTGTCGAGATGACCCTTCCAGCATTTCCGGCCTGGCCGGGAAGCAATGCACTGAATGCTGTTGCGGTAACAAACGCTGTCGTTGCCACTTGGTCGGTCGATGTCCCGGCCGGGGCGGTTGGTGCCGCGGGGGTGCCTGTCATGGTCAGGTCTTGCGCTGTGCCCCCGACCTCATCGACCTTGCCGTCAAGCTGTCCCTGAATCCCGGCGGTTACGCCGTTCAGGGCGCTCAGCTCGGCGCCAGTCACGTCACCGATACTCGTGTCGCTTGGCAGTGAAACATGATCAGCGCCGCTGAAGTCGTGCGTTCCGCTGTAGGTATCGCCCGCCCGGGCTGCCCGGTCGTTCCCTGACACGAGGAAGAAGTCCGCTCCATCGTAGAAGGCCACCACCGCTGCGCCGAGCTCGATGTCGCCGGCCTCCAGCGCTGAGCCATCCACCGACTTCAGGGCCTTGGGGGGCAGCGCATTGACCTGCACCGTCGCCGCCCCGGTGTTCGCGTGCGCAGCCTTGAAGGCCACGAAAAAGCCCGTGGTGTAGGCGGCTGGCGACGGACTGACGGTCACGACGTAGTCGTTCGCTGTCGCCCCTTGCGCCTCGACGCCGGTGATCACCACCAGGCCGGGAAAGCCCGCGAAGGTGTTCTGCAGCACCGTCTTGATGAGGCGCAGGTGATCGTCGCCCTGGCTCTTCGGGTCGGTGCTGCTGGGGTTCGCCGTGTTGAGGTCGGCGACGTAGGTTCCGGATTCGAGCGCCATGTCTTCAGCCCGTCAGAAAGGTGTTGGGGATCCGGCCGGTCATCGCCGCGTCGGTCGATAGCGTTGCCAGCGATCGGGAGCGAGACTCCTTCGCCTGCACCTCTGCCAATGCGCGGTCGAATCGCTCCTGCCAGAAGGCGGTGCGGTTGTCGTCGCGGATGTACGGCGCCGACTCGATCAGCGCCCCGTACAGGTACAGGTCCGGATGGTTCGTCAGCAGCCAGTTGGCTGGCTGAGCATCGGAGAGCGCGAACGCCTTGAGCATGCGTAGCGTCACGCTGTAGGCCTGATCTGCCGGACGTTCGAAGGCGATGTTTGTACCGTCGATCGTCCAGAAATCCGGCTCTCCGGCGGATTGGGTCACCGGCAACGCCGAGGCTTCGAAGAAGCGCAGCTCAGACCGCCCACTTGCCTGCTCAAGCCACAGGGCCAACGGCTCAACAAAGCCCGCAGGCAGCGCGATGAGCCGGCTGCCCACAGTCGCTGTCATCGGCTCGCTGGACTCCATTGCCCGCAGCCGCAGCAGCCGGTTCAGGCGCGACTCTGCCAGCGCGATGAACTCCTTCGCCCGGGTGGTAAGGTCCGAGCGATGCAGCCAGCCGGTAACCGCTGCCTGCAGCTCGGTGTAGTTGCCGATGCCCATGGTCAGCGCCGCTTCTTAGGTGCTTCAGTGGCCAGCGCGGGGTCGTCCGTCGCCTGCGGTTCGGCCATCAGCTCCGCATAGTCGCCAAAGCCTTCACTGCGGGCGCGCTCTTCCTCGTGCTCGTCCTGCACGACTCGGTGCTCGGTTTCCGAGCGGTAGAGCATCTTGGGGTATTCCTGGTGTCCGTTCATTTGAGGCTCCAGATGGAGAGCCAAGGGGCCGCAGCCCCTTGGCCTGGTGGGTTACTCGGTTACCCGCGCCGCGTGGAGCGGGCGCACGCCTGCGAAGCCGTACAGCACGTCGATACGGGTCTTCTCCAGGTCGTTGTTGCCGTCGCCGAAGGTCATCACGCGCACCGAGATACCCTTTCCGCGGAAGGTGTAGCCCTCGCACGAGGCGAGCACCGGCAGCGGCACGAACGCGGCCGTAAAGGCGTCGCGGTGGTAGGTCAGGTTCTGGCGATACGCGGTGTTCGCCGCGCCGACGAAGGTCAGGGCCACGCCGTTGCTTGGCAGGGCATTGACCGTCGCGCCCGGGGCCGCGGCCTTGATCGCCGGGAACACCGGGATGGCGACGGTGGTGCCGGCCGAGGTCACATCAGCCGTAACGACGAACTGACGCAGCCAAGGCAGCGCGGTGCCGGTCAGCGGATGCACCGCATAGACGCCGGTGATCGTGAAGACCTGACCCTTCTTGAAGGTGTCGGCTGCCGCCACGCCACCAACCGTCAGCGTGCTGCCGGTCTGGTTTGCGCCGGACACCGTCACGCCGGCCACCTTGTTGCCGTTGGTGATGCTCGGCACGGCCGACGACTCGTAGAAGTCGAAGCCCTGCGCCTCGCCGAGGTTGCCCTTCAGGTACTGGCGGCTGATCTCCTTCGACGAGTGGAACAGCGCCTTGGAGGCGTCGACCATCTCGGTGTTGATGTCGTGGGAGATGATCGCCGAGCGATCGCCCTCGGGCGCCAGGCAGTCGCCCATACGCGCGCGCGCCAGGCCCCAGGTCTTCATGGTGGTCGGCAGCGTGCCGGCCGAACCGATGACGTTCGGGGTGAGGCGCATTGCCTTGGCCAGCAGGTCGGCGTGCACGACCGCGCCCAGGGTGTTGATCGCCGGGCGCAGGAAGCGCTCCTTGAAGTCGTCGATGTGCAGCGTCTTCTCGATCGCGGTGAATTGCAGCGGGACGTGCTTCTGGGTGTCGACCTTGAGGGACACATTCCCCTCGGTCTGGTCGTCAGCTGCGCCGCCGCCGGCGAAAACCGCGCCGTCATAGACCTTGCTGTCTGGCGGCAGCTTGATCGTGACCGTGTCGCCCTTCTTGTAGCCCGAAACAGACGACTGGAACTCGCTCTCGCGAGCACGGTTGATGGTGGTAAGGAACGGGGTTTCTTCCATCAGCATCGCCGCGGCTTCGCGGGCGATCATCTGGTGAGTCAGGATGGTGTTAGGCATCGTTCGATGCTCCTACGGAAAGTTCAGGGTTATCGCTTGGCGCGGCTCTTCATGCGGCTCTCCAGCCACTCCGCGTCCGACATCCGGGCCGGGTCCTTCCCGGCCGGTGCGGCGCCGCTGCCGACCTGCGGCACGGGCTTTGCGGGGTTGCCGGCGGGCTTTTGCGTCGCCGCCATCTGCTTCTTCATGAGCTCGGAACCCATCCAGGCCGAGTGCAACAGCTTCACCACGCGCGGGTCATAGACCTGCGCCAGCTCCTGCGGCTGGAAGCCGTACTCCTTGGCCGCGAACTGGGTCAGCTGCTGGGCCATTTGTGGGGACCAGCCCTTGATGTCGCGCGCGAGAACCGCCTGGCTTTCCTCGATCTGCTTGGCGGTGACCTGCTGCATCTCGAGAGCGCGCTGCTGTTCCTGCTGCTGCAACTGGACGGCCATCTGCTGGCGCGCGTCCTTGAGTTGAGAAAACTGCATCCAGGCCTGCTGCGCCTGGACCGGATCGTTGTCGCTCAGGGTCTTCCAATCGACCTTGTTGAACGCCTCGATCTGCTCGTCCATCGCCACCAGTCGCGCCACCCCCTGGATGTGCTCCTGATTGGCCTGGGCGAAGCGGGTACGCTCGGCCTCAGCCGTCCGGCGTTGCTCTGCCAGCTCCTGAGTCTTGCGCGTGTAGTCGGCCTGCATCATCAGGGCCGACTTCAGCTCCTTCGGAATGCGGAACTTCTTTCCGTCGTGCTCGACTTCTTCGGTGTCGTCATCCTGCTGCGACTGGGCTTGGCCGTCGTCTTGCGGCTGCGGATCGCCCAGCAGGCCGGCGCCGTCGTCATCGGGCACGTTGGTGTTTTCGACTCCCGCGCCGGCAGCGTCATCCGGAATTTCGTTGTCGGGCAGGTTGGTCGTTTCTTCGTCCATGGATCACTCCTCACGGGTTGGTGATTTGCCCGCCGTCGTTGAACGGAGGCGTAAAAAAACCGCCCGGAGGCGGTTGGTTGGGAATCTGCATGCCTTGTGGCGGCATCGGCCCCTGCGCCATGGGGGGCGCCCCTGGCAGCACATCGGGCGAGGCCAGCAGCTGCTGCATCGTTTGCACCACCAAGGCCTGCACCTGCTCGGGCGCCATGCCCGCACCGATCGCCTTCAGCCGGTTCGTCTCCGCGTTGAAGGCGTCGATATCGAGCTTGCGCGCCTCGATGGCCTTGTCGTCGTTCGCCTCGGCCAGTTGCTGCTGAAGCTGCTGCAGCTGGCCCTGCAGCTGTTGCATCTGCTGCTGCGCTTGCTGCATGGCCGGATCCTCGCCGCGGATCGCCGCCGGCAACATCGCCTGGAAGCGCTTGGCAAACTCCTCGGCCCCTGGCCAGTCCTGGTTTTTCGCGATCAGATCGCCCACCAGCGGCGCAGCCTGCGGATAGGCGCGCACGAACTCGGTCATCTGCACCGCCGCCTCCTCGCGCTTCGTCGTGAAGCTCGGGCCGGTCGTCACGGTCAGGTCGTACTTGCCTGCCGACAGGTCGAACACCCGCGAGGTGCCATCGGGCAGCGGCACCGGCTGACCTAGTGGCACGGTCTGCGGCGCGCCGTCCTGTCCCAGCACGCGCACGATGCGCTCGCCGGTGTAGAAGGACGGAATCAGGTCGATCAGCACCCGCCCAGCGTGCCGAATCGCACGCGACAGGTTGTCGATGAAGTGGAAGGTGCTGACATCCCCCTCCCGCTGTCGCGCCAGAATGGCCCGTCCGCTCGTCTCGTTGCTCTTGGCGCCCAGGCTTGCGTCATACAGCCCCATGATCGACTTCATGTCGTCACTGGCTGCCATGGCCTCCTGCATGGCCCCGATCGCACCCCCGGAGTCCAGCGGCTGGCGCTGAGGCGGAATCGGTCCATCGAATTCGATGTAGGGCCAGTTCTTCGTGTTGGCCGATGCCCACTTGTGCGCGTCGGTCGTGAATGCACCACGCGGCCCGATGTAGGGCACTCGCGGCGCCAGCGCCACCAGCTCGGTGCTGGTCGTGCGCCAGTAGTTGAACATCCGCTGCGGGTCCTTCGCGTCGCGGATCAGGCTGCGGAAGTAGCGCTTGCCCTCGATGTTGATCTCATCGCCATACACCGGAATGATCGGGATGAACCTACCCGCCCACTCGTTGGTTTCCAGCACCTCGGCGCCGGTCATCAGGCGCTGCACCACCTTCCACGACTTCACGTCGCGCTCGCCGACCACACTCACGCCCAGCACATCGAACATGTCCTTGCCGGCCATGTAGCGCTCGGCCTCCATGATCGAACCGTCCGACAGCCGAACAACTGCCTTGCGCACGGCGTCGCGCTGCCAGTACTCGGCCACCATCACCCGCTTGCCTTCGGCCCACGGCTGATCCAGCTCGGAATAGGCGCCTGTGTCCCAGTCCACCGGCTCGGCGCCCTTGTAGCGGCGCTCGAAGTCGGCGCGGCGCATCAGCTCCGTCACGAAGGCGGTGTTCCAGTCGCTGGAGTCAGCCGCCGTCGAGTGCGGGTCGCCATACACCGTGAAGGGATTGACGATGCGCTGGATGGACAGATCCAGATCGAAGGAATCGTCATGGGCATAGTCCGCCGAGATGCGGAAGTACCCGAAACCACCCGTCACCGCCGACTCCAGTGCCGTGTCGTAAGCCACATCCGCGTTCGAGGTGTATTCGATGTTGCGGATCAGCCCGTTGATGATCTCGGCCGTCTGCGGGTCTGCCGTGTCATCCGCCGGCAGCACCTTGATCGCCGGCTTGTTCTGCCGCGCGTCATTGACCACCTGGCGCACGAAGGAGGGCAGCCGGTTGATCGTCAGGCAGGGGCGCTGGTCGAGCTCGCGCTGCTTCCTGATGGCCTCGGGCCACTGCTCGCCCAGGCGCGCGAATTTCAGGTCGGCCAGCGCCTCTTCGCGGTTGTGCTGCTCGGCATCCGCCGCCTGGTCGAAGGCCTGCCGCGCCTCGTCCAGAATGTCCTTGTCAGTTGCCATCGTTACCCCATCCAGCCGCCGCCACCGCCGTAGCTGCCTGCGTTTTCGTTTTGTCTCACCACCGGGAACAGCTGCTCCACCGAAATCGCCATCAGGCCGAAGGCGTCAGCGCCGTGGCTTGCCCAATCGTGTTCGGGACCCAGCCCAACGCCCCGCGCCTCGTCCTTGCGCTCGTGGTACCAGCCCAGCGCATCCAGCCCGGGCGACGTTGTCGCCTCGTTGAACCAGCACGACGGCAGCCAGCGCCGCGTCGCCTCGATACGCGCAGCGGCAGCACCGCGCCCCTGGTTCGGAATCACCGTAACGAAGTAGCCCGCTTTCCTCAGCTCCGACTCGTAGCTGACCGCGAACACCTTGTCGCCGGCCGCGCCATCGTGCGGCAGCCAGATCTGCGCCCGCTCCGGCGTGTAGCCCTTGCGGCGCATCCACTCCAGGTGCGTCGCCAGCGGCTGGCCAACCGCCTCGTAGTAGTCCAGCACCCGGATCTCGCGCCCGATCACCTGCACCGCCCAGATCGCGAACGCGTCGGCTCGTGCCCCCGTACCGCCGATGTCACAGAACAGCCGGATGGTCATCAACGGATCGGCAGCCACGCGCCCAATCCGCCCCTGTGCCCGCGCATCGGCCAGCGCCCTGGCGAAGTAAGCCCCGGCATTCACCGTGGCGTAGTCGCCCTCCCAGATGTGCCCGTACTGCTCAGGGCTGGTGCGCAGGCAATCCTGTCGCTCCATCTCGAGCACGCTCGGAAACTTCGGGTTGTCCGACCAATTCGCCCGCACGACGCTTGCGCCTGTCGGCAGCTCTGCGCCGCGCAGCATCAAATCCACCGGGTCTGTCTTGCGCCGCGGGTTCCACGAGAACCACAGCTCCGAGCCCTCCATCCGGATCGTCGGGCGCAGCAGCGAAAGCGAACGCGCCGACAGCGTCTGCGCCTCTTCCACCCAGGCCCGCCGATAGCCCTCCAGCGACTTGATCGACTCCGCGTTGTGGTCCTGCATCCCCTGAAACGTGATGACCCCATCGCCGGGCGTCTGGATCACCTCGTTGAACACCTTGAAGCCGCTCGCCTCTGTCAGGCCAAACGCCCGCAGCTTGTCCTCCAGCAGCCGCTTGCTCGACTCCTTCAGGGTCTTTTGCACCTCGCGGATGCTCACCGCGCGCATCCCCATCCCGCCCGAGTTGCCCGGCTCGGCCAGGCAATCCTCGATCAGCAGCTCGGCGAAGAAGTGCGACTTGCCCGAGCCGCGCCCACCCCACGCGCCCTTGTACCGTGCCGGCTGAAGCAGCGGAACGAAGACGCGCGGCGTCTCAATGACCAGCGCCGCCATGACCAGGATCGATGATGCGCCGGACGATCTCATGCACCACAGGGCCACCATCGGCGCCGGTCACCTCCTGCTGCACCTTGTCGCGCCACAGGTCCGGGCGCCGGTTCTTCAGCCAGAAAATGCAGGCGGTCGTGTCCGGCGGGTAGCGCTCGATGTACTCGACCTGGTGCTCTGCGCCGGTCTTGGCGTCTGCGACGATCTTCACCGCCTTGTGTTCGTAGCCGGTCGCACGCCTGAACAGCTTGTCGGCGACTTCGGCATCGGCGATTGCCTTGCCCGCTTTTAGGGACTCAAGGAAGTCGGGATGCGCCTTTTTCCAGGCGTTCAGGGTCTGGGCTGACACCCCGAAAATATCGGCCAGCTCCTTGTCCGTCGCGCCCAATCGGCACAACTTCAGCGCCTGCTCCGAGAACTCTTGTCGGTAGCGTGTTCGGGCCATGGCTTCACAGGGTGCGGGCAACAAAAAACCCGCCGAGCGTGGGCTGAGCGGGTTTTGGACGCAGTTCTAGGACTACGGTAATGCGCGCTATTTTGGGCGCTTTTCGACCACTCTGCAACTGGCGCCTATCCACCCACCATGCCGACAGCGCGCAAGCGCTCGTCGATCACATCGAAAGCGATCGCTTCCAGGCCCGGCGCGACCACTTCGCCTTTGGTTGCAGTCTTGCCGCCAAGCCATGCGGCCACCTTCGCAGCATGAGCGCTGACCGTGTTGCGGGCGATGCCGTGCCGCTCCGCGATCGCCTCGAGGCTTACACGGTCCGCTTTCCGGGTGAAGTAGCGCACGACGTACTCGCGCCTGAGCAAGCCGTTCGATGTGCAGCCAGCCAGCGCCGTCGTTCTGGCCTGCTCGGACAAGTAAGCGATCGCGTCCGCCCAGTCCCTGTTCGCTCGCTGTCCCGAGCAGCACGACGAACGGCACTGGCACGGGATCGATCTCGGGGCGACGCGTGCGGTCAGCACCGCTTCGCCGAGCTTTCCGATCGCAGCCAGCTCGGCCCGGATCATCCCCGACTGCCCCGCACCGTCGAGCGAGGCGAGCCCCTTCCCGCTGCCCAGCGCGGGCGCAGCCAGCCGATTCATCATCGGCCGGTCATAGCACTGACCCGAGAAGTTGAAGGCGAACACCAGCGCGCTGTGTGCGCTCTCGAACAGCGGCTGCAGTCCCTCTGCAGTTGCGCTTTTACCCATGTGGGAGATCTCCATTTTCACGAATTCACGATGCGGCCAAGGCCAGCGGCTTTACCCGGACATACGCCATCGCCGCCGTGGCGTAGCGCTTGGTGACAGTCACGTCACAGGCCTGCTTGTCGTCGCGCCACACGATGTCGTTGCAGGCGTCGAAGATGCCCTTCACGACGTTGTCGACGTCGGGCTTCGAGGTCGGGAAGATCTCACCCGCAATGGCCGCGCGCTGTTTCTTCTGACTCCAGCTCGCCGGCGGGGTGACGAAGAGGCCAATCTCCACCGATACAGCCCCCTCGATGAGGGGCCGTCCGGCCATGGCCTCCTCGGCCTTCACCCTGACCAGGTTCTCGTAGATCGCGGTCTTCTCCGGGGTGTGCATCCTCACGCTGTTGCCCATGCGAAATGCTCGCGGGCGGCCCTTGCCGACGGGCGCACCGGGAATCACAAACGAAATCATGCGGGCCTCTTCACTGCGTCACGATCACGGCGAATTTCGACGGCCGGGTGATGGCCACGTAGGCCAGGCGCGCAGCATCCGCGCCCGCGTCATTGGGCACGGAAGACCAGTCGATCAGCACCGTCTCGAAGGTGCTGCCCTGGCTCTTGTGGATCGTCAGCGCATAGGCGTGGCGGATGTTCGCGTAGCGGCTACGCAGGGCCCACGCGGCGCCGCTGGCCTTCTTGGCCTGCGCTTCCAGTGCGCCGCGGCTGCGGGGGTCTGCGGACTTGGCTTCGGCCTTGTAGCGACGCCACAGCCCGAACTGCTCGCCGATCTCTTGCTCGAGCAGCTGGCGGTTCTGCGCCACCCACGCCGTGCCACATTTGCCGCCCTCGCCCACCAATCGAATCTGCCAGGCCGGGATGTCGGGCGAGAGCTCGTGCAAAGCGGTCGAAACCTCTTCAACGGTCAGCAGCTCGCTGGTCCGAACCTGCACCGTGTCGCCGTGCTTGCCGCGCATCTGGAAGCCCTCTTGCGCGATCACCTGCTCGCCGACTGCAAAGCCATGCACGCCTGGGTACAGGGTCGCGTGGATCGCCTCGTTGTGGCGGATGCACGCCCGGTTCGTGAAAGCCAGGATGCGGGTATCGAGCCCGTTGCGGATGGCGTCAAGCGCATAGGTCTGCAGTGCAGCCTCTCCGCCTGGCGTGATGGCCATGTGCCGTTCATCGCCGGCCTGCATCAAGCTGGCCAGCTTCAGCAGGGACGGGGCACGACCGGCGGCCACATCCTCACGCAGCGCAATCGAAAAGCGAATGGAAGGGTGCTCTGCCGCCTGCCGCACCACTTCATCCAGGCGCACATGCAGGGGCACCACGTCGCCGAACGCCTGGCTGATCTCGTCGCTTCCCACCGGTGCCAGTTGGGCGGGGTCGCCCACGAACAGGATGCGACAGCGCCGACGGGCGGAGAGCATGGTTGCGAACAGATCCGGATGGATCATCGAAGCCTCATCGACCACGGCCAGATCGTAGTCAGCAATGCAGGCCGATCCCTCGCGCTGCAGTCGATGCTCTCCGCTCTCGAGCTCGGTCAGTTTCATCCCCAGGGCAGCGTGCGTCGTCATCAGCTCGCACTGGGTGTCATCGAGCTTGCTGCCCAGCACCGCCAGGGCCTTGTGGGTGGGCGCGGTCACCAGAACGCGAAGCGCCGTGCTCACCTCATCGAGCAGCGCTGCCACGACGGTGGTTTTCCCCACGCCGGCATAGCCGGACAGCGTTGCGATGCCATGCGGTGTTCGCCCCATGGCGAAGTCGGCAAGCAGATCTAGGGCGGCGCGTTGTGCGGTCGTCAATTCCATGGTTCTCGTCCTGTTCGAAGTGCTGACAAAGTGCTGACAAGTGCTGACAGGTTTTTTGAAGCCGTGTCAGCGGTTCAATCCCTTGCTGCTACTGGGTTTCATCGAAGTGCTGACGTGCTGACGTGCTGACGTATACCGAATGTCTATCCTCTAATAGGGAGGGACTTCCGCTGTCAGCTGTCAGCACTTGGGCTGCATCGCTTTGCTGGCGCGTGTTTGAAGTGCTGACAGCGTTTGTCAGCACATCGTCAGCAGTTGCGTTTTCCGTCAGCACCTTGACGAAGCGGGCATGCACATAGACCTTCCCGCGCCCGGATTTGGTGGGCAGCGTGTGGATCTGCTCGTCGCCGTGCAGCTGGGTGATGAGCTCGGCGCGCTTGTCGTCCGACAGCGAGCGGAACGCCCTGCAGCCGCTGATCAGACTGCGCTTTGCGCGCCCGTCGCTGCCCGCCTCGCCGATAAACTCAAGCACCTGCTGATACACGTCGGGCCGGTCGTCGTCCGCGGTCGCGCGCAGCTCCGCCTCCACAATCGTCTGCTCCAGGCCGTACCCCACCCAGCCGGCCGCCCACGCCACGATGGCCATGTCCGCCACCGGTGCCTTCGGGTTGGCGAAAGCCGCCATTGCGGTACAGATCCGGCGCAGGCGCGAGCGCGCCGCGGCCACCATCGCGCGGATGGCGGGCCCCTGCCCCTTGTATTTGGTGATCCAGGCCGCCTCGACCGCCTGCACGTCGCCCGTGAAGCGCACTGTGACCGGCGTCGCCTGGCTGCCGCCGATCTCCGCGTCCATCTGCGCCGCGGTCATCGAGGTCTGCCCCGGCTCAAAGCCGCGCATCGCCCGCAGGCGCTCGACGGCCTCAACCGGTGGCGCAGGTGGCGCATGCAATGCCGGGCGGGCGTGCCAGTGGTCCGGGTTGCTCGCCGGCACAAACAGCATGCCGTCGATAGACCCGCGTGACACCTCCAGCGGGCCAAACACCTTGCCCACCTGGTTGCCCGCGATCGTCGCCAGCATGCAAAGCGCCGGCATGCGGATGGTCGGCTGCGGGTTGCCGTCGCCGTCGCTGTGCTTGAGTCCGATCTCCTGCCAGTTGTCGAGCAGCAGATCGGCCCCACTGGCCACCGCCCCGGTCACCAGCGACAGCGTCTGCTCCAGCAGCCCCGAGGGCTGGCGCCGCGCAATGCGCACCTGGTCGCCGTAGTCTTCGGCCAGGTACAGCGCCGCCGGCCGGTTCCACAGCAGGCTGTAGAGCTGCTGCGGGCTCCCCAGGCGCGTACCACGCACCATGTGGCGCAAGCCAGCCGCCATCAGCACCTGGTTGCAGCCGATCGTGGTGTAGCGCGCCATGCCGCCGGGGGGCGTCATCAGGCCCAGGTAAAGGCCGGTGCCGTCACCGTACTGGCTGGCGTAGTGCCGGCCTGCGGCGGTCCCAATCAGCGCCAGCACGGCCGCTTGGCTCACCAGCGGGTGCGTCTCATCGAAGGCCACATCAAACCAGCGCGCCAGCGCCTCGAGGCCCGCCACCGGGAAAGGCACCACGCGCAGGCCCGCATCGTCCACGCGCGACAGCTCAGGCTGCGCGGCCAGCTCCTTCAGGCGCTCGACCTGCTCATCCTTCGTGCTGCCCAGCTTTTGCATGAAGCCCGACACGTCGGCCGGTGTCGGCGGCGCATCCTGCTCGCGGTACTCCTTCGCAATCGCCCGAATCGCCCGAGTAAAGTCCCCGCCGTGCTCGAGCAGCATGAACACATCGAACGCATCGTTCGCGTGCCCGTTGTTGAGCACGTCCGATCCGTGGTGCGAATACACCTTGCCCTCGAGCACCACCACGCCGGGCAGCTTCGTTTTCGAGCTGGGTGCCAGCCAACGCGCACCGATGCGCTTGTAGCCGTAGCCGGTCAGCAACTGCGCCACGTCGTGGTCAGCGTTGAAGCGCTCGATCAGGCTGTCGTTGCGGCGGCTGGTTGCCCGCATCACCGGCGGCGGCGCGTCCTCCATCTTGGGGCGCCAGGGGCACGCCTGCTCCAGCTGCTTGCCAAAGCGCGGCCACTCCCGCCAGATCGTCAGCAAGCGCGCATCGATCTCGGGCACCGCCTCGAAGTCCCAGGGCGATTGCCCCTCTGCCCACGCATAGGGCTGCTGCGTGTCCGGGTGGATCGACGGCGCCAGCACGTCCTGGTTGATGCCGCCGCGCAGCTCGAGCACCGTCACCATCTCGCCGGTGGCCGGGTCTGGCCAGCGCAGCACGGTTTTCGTCGGCACACCCTCGGCACCCGGCACAAAGCCCTCGGGCAGGCGCATCAGAATCTTGTCGCGCCCCTCGCGGCTCTTGAGGCGCGGGAACGCCGCCAGCAGCGCATCGAACTCGATCCCGAACTGCGCGAACGCCAGCCGGGTGAAGTCCACGTGATCCACGTCGAGCGTCGCCGTGCGGCTGGTCGCATGCACCAGGCCAATGCCGCAGGCAGGGTTGGCCAGCAGCGCCGCCCGCACCTTGTCTTCGGTGTCGAGCACGCGGTGCGGATCGTTCCAGGCCGCCAGCATCGGAATCTTCTGCTTCGGGCGCAGCAAGCACAGGTGAAAGCCCATGCGCACATAGGCGCAGGCCCACTCGGCCATGGGGGCGTGCGCTGCGGGCTGTGCGGGGCGTGCCATATCGAACCCGGTTTTACTTGGGAAGCCCATCGCCGCACCCGAACATGGCATTGAGGATTTCGCGCTTGGCCTCCAGGCGCGCCAGATCCTCTTCGATCAGCCGGCGGATGTAGTCGCAGCGCCCTTCGCCATAGAACCCGGCGGCAAGGCTGATGCGCGCGACCAGCTCGGGGGGCATCTTGATGTTCAGGTTGTCGGTCATCTTGTCCATGGCAGCGTCAAAGGTTGTCAGAGGGTGGGTCGCCGATTACTGGCCATCGGCGAAGGCGCAACACGCGGGCTATACCGACTCGCGAGCGGGGACGACGATGATGTCGCCATGGAAACGGGCGGCTTCCCCAATGCAGGTAGGATGTTGGTTCTCACATCACCATCCTTCACAAAGGGGAAGCCATGAAGTCAGTCGTCTTGTCGGCGGCGCTGGAGCCCTGTGTCCGCGCGCTGCTCGCGGCGCACACCCGAACGGCCGTATTCCAGAACGAGCCGGTGCAATACCTGCTCGTCGAATCCATCGAGGTCGGCGTGCCTTTCACCACGTTATCCCTGCCGGACGCGCATCTGCGCCTGGAGCTTCCGACCCACGGCATTGCAGCGGTGCTGTCTGGAGAGGGGGTGCGGCAAATGGGCTTTGCGAGCGCAGCTGCACCGTAAGCCGCTGCACGACCAGTTCAGCCAGGCGCGCCAGCTGGGCATCGGACAACGTCACGCAGATCACGCTCATCTCACGCCGCCTCGTGGTGGTGGGCGGGCGCGGTGCCGCGGAGGTAACCCCAATCCACGTCCGGGCGCAGGTCTTCGCAGCGCACGGAGCCGGCGGTAGCGCGTTCGATGGCGGGGCAGTGTTCAGCCGGAATGCGGCGAGCCCCATCGCGCCAGAAGCAAACCGCCTGAACGGACACGCCAAGGGTTGCCGCCAGCTTTGCCGGGCCGCCAACTACAGAGAGGGCTTTAATGAGCTGATCCATGTAGAGATTCTACAACTGTAGATGTTGGAATTTCAACGTCTGTGTTTGCCTGCTGCTCTACAACTGTTTAGTTTTCGGCTATGGCACTGGGAAAAAACGTCGAGGCGCTGCGCAAGCGAAACGGCTGGACGATGGAAGACCTTTCCGTAAGGTCTGGCGTCGAAGTCGGCACGATCAACGCGCTTGAAAAGCGCGACAGCAAACGCTCGCAGTACGCGACTGCGTTGGCGCGCGCATTCGGGCTATCCGTTGAAGAGTTGGAGTCGGGAGCGGCTGCCGCCACCCCACCCCTGCACGAGCCCTCGAACGTGAGCGCGGCGCCCGAGCGACGCCACCGCGTGCCGCTGATCTCATGGGTGCAGGCTGGAGACTGGTCGCACGCGGCCGATCTGCTGCATCCGGGCGAAGGCTTCGAGTGGATCGACACCAGCGTGTCGGTGCAGGCACATACCTTTGCGCTGCGCGTCGAGGGCGATTCGATGGAGCCCGAGTTTGCGCCCGGCACCATCCTGGTCGTCGAGCCCGAGATGGACGCCCACCCTGGCGACTACGTGATCGCCAAGAATGGCGATGACGAGGCCACGTTCAAGCAGCTCGTGAGGGACGGTGCCGACCTGTACCTGAAGCCGCTCAACCCGCGCTACCCGATCAAGCCGCTCGGGCACAGCCGCATCGTGGGCGTGGTGCGCGAGGCAGTGAAACGGTATCGATGAACCGTACATGGAGAAAGGATGGCAAGAAGTGATTGAGCGGTACCTGCCCGAGCCGGTGCTGCAGCGCTACGAGGTTCACAATTTCCGCCATGCAGCCGAGGTGCTTGCGGCGGGCTGCCCGGACGAGATGGCCGAGCTGGTTCATGCGCTCGAAGCCTTCCACATCACGCGCGCCGACCTGCTTGCGCCAGGAGGAAACGAGTCAGCGATACCGCGCCGAATGGCAGGTTTGCTGCGCCCGTCCGGCTGGTTCGAGTCGCGCATCTATGGCGACCTGCTGGTCACGATGGAGACGCGCGCCGACACCGGAATCGTGCGTCACGAGCGGCGGCTCGAGCGCTTCATGGATGGTCACAAGATCGACTTCGTGAAGAACGCCGTCGCGTTCGACATGGAGTGGAACAGTAAGGACCAGACCTTCGACCGCGACCTGTACGCTTTCCGCGCGTTCCACGAGGCAGGCATCATCAGCGCGGCCGTGCTGCTCACGCGAAGCGAATCAATGAACGAAGTGTTCCGCCAACTCGGTATCATGCCGAAGTACGGCGCCAGCACCACCTGGATGGGCAAGCTGCTCTACCGGATCAACGCTGGCCGCAGCGGCGGCTGCCCGGTGCTGGTGCTGGGCATCACTCCGAAGCTGATCAAGGACGACCAACATGAATGACGCCTCGCAAGACCTGCTCGACCGCGTCGGCGGGCGCAAATTCCGCACAATCCTGGCTGACCCGCCGTGGCAGTTCCAGAACCGCACCGGCAAGATGGCGCCCGAGCACAAGCGCCTGAACCGCTACGGCACAATGATGCTGCCAGACATCCTTGCCCTGCCCGTCGCGCAGCTTGCCGACGACCCCGCGCACCTTTACCTGTGGGTGCCTAATGCGCTACTGCCCGAGGGGCTGCAGGTCATGCAGGCTTGGGGCTTCCAGTACAAGAGCAACATCGTCTGGCACAAGATCAGGAAGGACGGCGGGCCGGACGGGCGTGGCGTCGGATTCTACTTCCGCAACACCACTGAGCTGCTGCTCTTCGGTGTGCGCGGCAAGAATGCGCGCACGCTTGCGCCTGGGCGCCGGCAGGTGAACATCATCAAGACGATGAAGCGCGAGCACTCGCGCAAGCCAGACGAGCAATATGAGCTGATCGAGTCGTGCAGCCCAGGTGATTACCTCGAGCTATTCGCGCGCGGCAGCCGCGAAGGATGGGCGACCTGGGGGAACCAAGCCGACGACTACATGCCCGACTGGCCGACCTACAGCAACCATTCGCAATCAGCGGCTGAAGTGACCGCCTAGCCGGCCCAGCTTCATTCCATACCAAGCCCGCCGCGCGCGGGCTTTTTTACGGCCGCCGCCCACGAGGCGGTTTTTTTGCGCCTGTAGTTCTACGGTTGTTGACACGTAAAAATCTACAGTCGTAGAATTCACCCCATCGCCACCCCGCCAGTACAGCCCAGCAGCACCGGGAGACTCGGAAGGCCGGTATCACCGGCAGCGGGATGGGCGATACCGATGAAGACAAACCCACCACCTGGAGAAGCAAGAAATGGAACTGATCGGACGTTACTGCATGGTGCGCACGTACTCGGCGGGCGTTTTCGCCGGCACGGTCGCAAGCCGCGAAGGCAAGGAAGTGGTGCTCAAGGACGCGCGCCGCATCTGGTACTGGGACGGCGCCGCAAGCCTGTCGCAGCTGGCCACCGACGGCACCAGCGCCCCGGATAACTGCAAGTTCCCCGCACCGGTTGATGAAGTGCTGCTGACCGAGGCGATCGAGATCATCCCCATCACCGACAAGGCGCGAGAGTCGATCGCGAGCGTGAAGGCATGGCGGAAGTAACCGGCTACGGCTCCGGCTACGGCTCCGGCTCCGGCGACGGCTCCGGCGACGGCTACGGCTCCGGCTACGGCTCCGGCTCCGGCTACGGCTCCGGCTCCGGCTACGGCTCCGGCTCCGGCTACGGCTCCGGCTCCGGCTACGGCGACGGCTCCGGCGACGGCTACGGCTCCGGCGACGGCGACGGCTCCGGCTCCGGCGACGGCTACGGCTCCGGCGACGGCGACGGCTCCGGCGACGGCTACGGCTCCGGCGACGGCTCCGGCTGAACTGCACAAAGAGCCACGCGCCATGAACCACCGACCGACCGATTCCAATCCGCTACCGACGTGGGCGCGCTGGCTCGCTGCTGCGCTGATCTTTCTCGGCTACGGCGCCCTCGAGCTTCAGGACCACTACACCGAGCAGGCCATTCACCAATCGACCGAAGGAAACCGCAAATGAACGCCCCCACCTCACTGGATACGCTGTCTGCCGCCTGGCTTGCCGCCAAGGCCGACGAGGACGCCGCCCGCACGCGCCGCTACGAAATCGAGGCGCAGATCGTCGCGATGCTGCCCGGCGCAGACGAAGGCACCACCACCAACAAGCTCGACACCGTGAAGGTGTCGGTCACACGCAAGCTGACCCGCAGCGTCGACACCGCGGCCCTGCAAGAGCACTGGTCCTTTCTGCCCGCACAGGCGCAAGCCGTCTTCAAGTGGAGCGCCGATATCGACACGCGCAAGCTGCGCGCCGCGCAAGACATGGCGCCCGACGCCTATGCCGCCGCCGCGCAGTTCATCACCGCCAAGCCCAGCAAACCGGGTGTCAAGGTCGAGGTGCTGTGATGGCAATCAAGCTCACGAGCACCAAGCAGTCGGTGCGCGACAACGGCATCAAGATCCTGGTGCATGGCCCGGCAGGCGCTGGCAAAACGGTGCTGTGCGGGACCACGGCGGCACCCACGGTCATCATCAGTGCCGAGGCCGGTCTGCTGTCCCTGCGCGACAAGGACATCCCCGTCATCGAGGTCAAGAGCATCGATGACGTGCACGAGGCCTACAAGTTCGTCACCGAATCGGGCGAGGGCCAGCAGTTCAAGTGGGTGTGCCTGGACTCGATCAGCGAGATCGGCGAAGTGTGCCTGGCCGCAGAGAAGAAAGGCGCCAAGGACCCGCGCCAGGCCTACGGCGCACTGGCCGAGCGCATGGGCGAGCTGGTGCGCGCCTTCCGCGACCTGCCAGGCCGCAACGTGTACTTCAGCTGCAAGCAAGAGCGCGCCAAGGACGAGCAGACCGGGGCAATGCTCTATTACCCCAGCCTGCCGGGCAACACCCTCAAGCAAGGCATCGGTTACTTCTTCGACGAAGTGTTCAGCCTGCGCATCGAACGCGACCCCGAAGGCAACCCCTACCGCGTGCTGCAAACCGCGCGCGACTTCAATTACGAGGCCAAGGACCGCTCTGGCGCGCTCGACATGTTCGAGCCGCCTGACCTCGCGCACATCCACGCCAAGATCACCGGCACCCCTTTCTGAGCCACCCACCCAAGGAGCAAACCACCATGGCTGCCTTCAGCTTTGACGCCACCACCGTTGAACCCGATGCCGGAATGTCGCCGATCCCGGCCGGAACCTATCTCGCTCAGATCATCGAGAGCGACATCAAGCCCACCAAGAACGGCACCGGCCACTATCTACAGGCCACCTGGAAGGTGCTGGACGGCCAGTACAAAGGCCGGCTGATTTTCGACCGCATCAACGTCAAGAACGCCAGCCAGGCCGCCGAGCAGATCGGGCAAAAGCAACTGTCGGCCCTGTGCCACGCGGTGAGTGTGCTGCGCCTGCAGGACAGCACCCAGCTGCACAACCGCCCAGCGCGCGTGCGCGTTGTTGTTCGCAAGGACGAGCAGTACGGCGACGACAACGAGGTAAAGGGCTACGAGCCTGCCGGCGTTCAAGGCATGCCGGCTGCGGCACCTCAGCCTGCCCCCTTCGCCCCGCAGCCGGCGTTCGCTCAGCCGGCGCAGCAGCCTGCACCCGCGTTTCACCAGCCCGCGCAGCCTGCGCCGTTTGTCCAGCAGCCTGCACCGTGGGCGGGTCAGGCGCCGGCGCAGCAGCAGTCGGCCATGCCCTGGCAGCAAAACGCGTGATCTGTCGCGCCTGCAAGCACGCGGGGTGCAGGCGCATTGACACCCGTCTGCACTGCCGCAAACCCGTCGAGGCGGGTCTGACTGACCGCCCGACGCTCACCTATCCCTCAGACACCCGCAGCCGTTGCCCTGCATTCGAGGCCGACATGCCCGCACTGCCCGAACCCCAATACCAGACCGCCGCGGCGATCTTTGCCGCCTACGAGGCGCGCGAAGCCGCGCAGCCGCCTCGCCCTTACCTGGGCGCTTCCGCCATTGGCCACCACTGCGCCCGCTACCTGTGGCTGTCGTTTCGCCTGGCGCGGCGCGAGCAGTTCGGCGGCCGGCTGCTGCGGCTCTTCAAGCGCGGCCACAACGAAGAGGCCTTCTTCATCGAGGACCTGCGCGCGATCGGCGTCACGGTACATGAGGTGGCGCCGGATGGCCGCCAGTTCGCCGTCAGCGCCCACGGCGGCCACTTCCGCGGCCACATGGACGGCGCCTGCATCGGCCTGCCCGAAGCCCCCAAAACGTGGCACGTGCTGGAGTTCAAGACCCACAACGCCAAGAGCTTTGCCAAGCTCGAGCGCGAAGGCGTCGAGAAGGCCAAGTACATGCACTGGGCGCAGATGCAGGTCTACATGGCGCTGACCGGCATGGAGCGCGCCATGTACATGGCGGTGAACAAGGACAACGACGCGATCTACACCGAGCGCCTCGAGCTCGACCACAAGGCCGCACAAGCCATCCTGCACCGCGCCGAGCAGATCATCTTCGCTGCCGAGCCGCCGCCGCCCATCAGCAACGACCCGGCGTGGTTCGAGTGCAAGTTCTGCCATATGCACGCGCTCTGCCACGGCACCGCGGCGCCCGCGCCCACCTGCCGCAGCTGCGCGCACATCACCCCCGAGCGCGACGGCACCTGGTCGTGCGAGCGTCACAGCATCCGCCCGCTTGCGTTCGAGCACCAGCTGCAGGGCTGCCAGGCGCACCGGTTCATTCCGATCCTGCTCGAAAACTGGGCCGAGCCCATCGGCGGCGACGACGCGGCCAACGTGGTGACGTACCGCAACCGCGCCACGGGCGCGCAGTTCCAGAACGCCGAAGGCGGCGCCCAGGACTACAGCAGCATCGAGATTCACGCATGTGAGGACAAGCGCGCCATTGGCCACCCCGACATCGAGGCCTTCCGCCAGGCCTTCGGCGCAAAGGTGGCGGCATGAGCCGGCGTCGCGAATTCAGCGTGCTCATCTCGACAGAGGGGGGGGTCAGTCACCACATGAACGTGATGGCAGGTGACGCCCGCATCGCGTGTCGAAAAGCCTGCTTCGAGCTGCGCAATTTCATCAAGCGCCTCGAGGTGGTGAAAGTGCGAATCCGTGCAGAGCACAAGCCCAAGAAAGGCGAAGCAGAGGTGCTCGAAGTCGAAGACGCGCGCCAGCTGCTGGCCAGAAAGAAAACTGCAACCCAAAAGGGACCGAAATGAACCTCCGTTTTGAAATCCTGCGCGCCGTGTCGAAGAACCCGGGCGCGCCCATGACCGAAATCTGCGACGCCATCGATCACGACAGCCAGAAGGTGAAATGGTCCGTGATCGACTGCAAGAAGTCCGGCCTGCTGGAAATGGCGCGTGACGACGTGACCGGCCAGCCGGGGTATCACCTGACCGAAGCCGGCAAAGCCCGTCTTGCCGAAGGTGCAGCGACCAAGCAGGGCAACAACCTGAAGAACGTCCAGCCGGTGACGAAAAACACCGGCAGCAGCGCATCGGCTCTCCCTTCGCTTTCCGCCGAGGGCGCTGCCGTCCAACCTGAACCCGCACCGGAAGTGCCTGCCGACGTCTCCACGGCGGCGCCGGTTGCGGTGGACGAGCCGACCGAAACGGATCACAAGCTGCTTGAGCAGGGTGTGATGATCATGGATCTGACGCAGGCCGTCTCAGATCTGCGCCAACAGTTGGATGTAGCCGAAGCCGAGCTCGCCCACGAGCGCATTGCGCGCGCCGCCCTCCAAGAGCAGGTCGAAGAACTGCAGCGCGACGCCATGCGCGGCGCCTCGCTCCTGTCGGGCGACGATCGCTACACCGCAGCTTGCTACCTGGTGCGCGCGCCCAAGCGCCCGATGCGCATCTTCAGCAAGGCTGAAGCGGCCCAAGCGGCTGCAATGGCTGCCGCGCGTAACGGCAGCGGACGCGGTGAAGTGTTCGCGCTGGTGCCCGCCGGCCGCGCGGTGCGCGGTGCGGAATGGAGGGCGCAAGTGTGATCCTCCGCGACTACCAGCGCCGCGTCATCGACGCCCTGTGGGACTGGTTTCGCGCGCACCCGGAAGGCAACCCCATCGTCGAGGCCTGTGTGGGTGCGGGCAAGTCGGTGATGATCGCCGCCCTGGCGCGCGAGGCGCTCACCCAGTGGCCGGGCACGCGCATCCTGATGGTGGTGGCCAGCCGCGAACTGTGCGCGCAGAACCTTGAAAAGCTCAAGGCCGTCTGGCCCGAGGCCCCCGCCGGGGTGCATTCGGCAGGCCTTGGCCGCAAGGATCTGAACCGGGACGTACTCTACGCCACCATCGGCAGCGTCGCGAAGAAAGCGCACCTGCTCGGCCGCGTGGATCTGCTGCTGATCGACGAGTGCCACAACGTCAGTCCGAAAAACGCCGGCATGTACCGCCAGCTGATCGCCGAGCTGACGCGCTACAACCCGGCGCTGCGCGTGATTGGCTGGACGGGCACCGCATACCGCGGTGACGGCGTGTGGCTGACGGCAGCTGATGAGCCGATCTTCACCCACGTCGCCGCACGGGTGACGATGCGCGAACTGCTCGATCGTGGCTTTCTGTCGCCGCTGGTGCTGGGTGCGGCCACGCAGAGCCTCGAGGCTGACGGCGTGCGCATGAGCGGCGGAGACTTCTTGGTGTCCGCGCTTGCTGAAAAGCTCGACCGTGACGAGCTCGTGCAGGCCTGCGCCGATGAACTGGTGACGCTGGCCGCCAATCGCCGCCGCTGGCTGGTGTATGGCGTCACCGTCGAGCACGCCCGCCACATCGCCGAGGCACTGCAGGCGCGCGGAATTGCCTGCGCCGTGGTCAGTGCCGAGACGCCGACCGGAGAGCGCGATGCACACATCCGCGACTTTCGCGCGGGACGGCTGCGCGCCCTGGTGAATGTGGCCGTGCTCACCACGGGGTTCGATGTGCCCGACGTTGATTGCATTGCGCTGCTGCGCAACACCCGCAGCCCGGTGCTGTATGTCCAGATCGCCGGGCGCGGTCTGCGCATCGCCGACGGCAAGCGCGACTGCTTGTGGCTCGACTTCACCGACACCACCGCGACGCTGGGGCCGGTCGACGCCATCAAGGGGCGCCGCAAGATCGCCCGCACCAGCAGCGGCGGCAATGCCTCGCCGATCAAGCACTGCGACCACTGCGGCAACCCCGCGCAGATCACGGCCTCGCACTGCGAGAGCTGCGGCACCCCATTCCCAGAGCCCGAGCGCATCAACCACAACGCCACCGCCAGCGCCATCAGCCCGCTGTCTGCGCCAGCAGCAAGCGCCATCGAAGACGTTCCGGTCACCGACGTGCGCTATCGCAAATGGAGCAAACCCGGTCAGCCCGACAGCCTGCTGGTCGAGTACTGGAACGGCATCACACGCGTTGCGCGCGAATGGGTGTGCATCGAACACGCGGGCTATGCCAGGCAGAAGGCCATCACCTGGTGGGACCAGCGCAGCAACGGCACGCCGGTACCGAACGACGTAGCCACCGCGCGGCAAGCGGCCCGCGACCTGCGCCAGCCTGCGGGCCTGCGCCTGAACACGGGCGGCAAATACCCCGAGATTGTGCAGTACCACTTCGAAGAGGTGCAGGCATGAGAAAACGTGGCGCACGCATCCGGTACCGCGCGGCCTGCGCACCCGGGCTGGTCGCACAGTCGATCGACAGCGCATACGAAGTTCGCCTTCGCATGGCGGTCGAGGCCTTCAGGCTTGGCTTCGCAGAGGCCGCGCACTTCAACGACTTGGTCGACACCCTCGATCTGATGCAGATCGGCATCGGGGCCTACACCGGCCAGCGCACCGACGCCGGCGCAGCGGCAGTGTGTGAGCTGGCCCTGGTGGCCCTGCAGAACATCCGCGACCGCCACGCAAGCCGCGGCAGGTTCGGCACGACAGGCGAGGAACTGAAGGCGCTCGAGCTGCTGGCAGAGACCAGCATGGATTACTGGAACCGACGCAGCGGCGCGCTGTTTGCAACGTCCTATCGGCAGCTCACCGCCATCAGAAAGGCTCAGATCGAGGTGATTGCATGACGCAAATCGACAGCACCCGCGCTGCAGCCGTCGACCACGGCTACCACTGGCAGCCGATGGCCAGCTGCCCGCGCGGCACGAAGGTGCAGCTGCTGACCCGTCACGGTTGCGCGATCTATGGCCAGTGGAACGGCCGCGACACGCTCTATGAAGGATGGGCGCCCCTGCCAACCAGGGCGCCGGGGAGGCGGTCGAAATGACCCCCGCTCACATCCTGCTCGCTCGCCTGCTCGCTCGCCAAGCCGTGCGGCGGCATTTGCAGCAGCAAACCACCGCCAGACAAGGCGCTCAGGCCGAGCGTTCAAATCGACCCGTTCAAAGCGCGCCCGTCGCGCAGTAAGCTCCCTGAATCATGCGTACCGCCTGCTACCTTCGCTACTCGTCCGACAATCAACGCGACGCCAGCATCCGCGACCAGCTTCGCAACGTAGAAGCCTACTGCGCCCGCATGGGCTGGGCCTCGCCTGTCGTGTATCAGGACCAGGCGATCAGCGGCGCGCGCACTGACCGGCCCGGCTATCAGGCCGCGATTGCTGCAGCTGAAGCCGGGCTGCTCGATGTGCTGCTCGTGGATGACCTCTCGCGCTTGTCGCGCGACCACATCGAGAGCGCGCAAGCAATCCGACGGCTGAAGTACGCAGGGGTGCGCGTGATCGGTGTGAGCGACGGCGTGGACACCGCGCGATCGGGCTACAAGCTGGAAGCCGGTCTTCGGGGGCTGATGGGCGAGCTCTATCTCGACGAGCTCGCCGCCAAGACGCATCGCGGGCTGATGGGCCAGGCGCTCGACGGCTACAGCGCGGGCGGCCTGCCCTACGGCTACAGAAGCGTGCACGACGGTCGGGGCTACAAGCGCATCATCGACGAAGCGCAGGCCCAGTGGGTGCGCTATGTATTCGACCGCTACGCCGAGGGCGCCACCTGCCGCCAGATCGCCGACGAGCTCAACCGCCAGGGCGTGAGTTCGCCACGCGGCGGAACATGGGCGCATTCCGCGCTCTACCCCGACAGCAAAGGCGTGGGCATGCTCGGGAACCCGATCTATATCGGGCGGCAGGTATGGAATCGAACCGCATGGGTGAAAGATCCGACCACCGGCCGGCGTCGGCGCACGATGCGGCCGCGCTCCGAATGGGTGATCGTGGAGGCGCCCGAGCTGGCGATCATCGATGCGGCCACCTGGCAGGCGTGTGAAGCGCGGGCGCGATCACAGAAGCGCGACACCGCGGCCAAGCGCACCGCCGGCAAAGGCTCAGGGGGAAGCGGCCCCAAGTACCTGTTCTCCGGCCTGCTCAAGTGCGGCGAGTGCGGCGGGGCGTACATCATCATCAGTCGCACCCAGTACGGGTGCGCCACACACAAGGACCGCGGCCCAAGCGTCTGCAGCAATGCGCTCAAGGTCAAGCGCACGACAATCGAGCAGGTGCTGCTTGCTGGCGTGAAGGCAGAGCTACTGAGCGACGACGCCTACAAGGCTTTCGAGGCTGAAGCGCGCGCCTTGCTGAAGGCCGAGCGCCCTGACCCCTCTCAGGCTCGGCGACAGCTCGCCCAGGCGCAGAAGGAGCTCGACAATCTCATGGCGGCGATCCGCGCGGGGATCATCACTGCAACAACGAAGAAGGCGCTGGAAGAAGCCGAGCACCAGGTGCAAAGCGCCCGCGACGATCTGCAGGCCATCGAGCGCTTCGAACCCGCGCAGATTCTGCCGCGCACCCGCGAGATCTATCGCGATTTGGTCGCAAGCCTTGAGGCGATCGAGGATGTGACTGCAGCGCGCGAGGCCCTGCGGCAGATCATCGGGGATGTACGTCTTGTGCCGGAAGATGGCGCGCTGACGGCAGAAATGCAAAGCCCCGGACTGGCCGGGGCTTTGCAAATAGCGTTGGTTGCGGGGGCAGGATTTGAACCTGCGACCTTCGGGTTATGAGCCCGACGAGCTGCCAGACTGCTCCACCCCGCGTCGGAGAAACAGAACTATAACCAATCGAAGATCCGTGTGCAAGTTTTTTTCGCACAAAATTCAAAAGTCGCCTGCGCCAGAAGCGCAGGTCAGGCTTCGACATCGACCCACTGCCCCAGGCCACCCGCGTCGGAGGCAGTGTAGTACTGCTCAAGCCGGGCCTGTCGCGCAGAGGCGGTCCCGGTGCTCTGACTACTGCCATCGCGCGCCAATTCTGCCTTGGCCTCGATTTCCATCCGCGATGCCTGCGCGGCAACTGCACGATCCTGCGCCGACGGATCCGCTGGCGCCATCGCCGCCGACCGGATGGTCTGTGCTCGTCGAATTGACTCTTCGGGCGTACGACCGGGCGAGGTATTGATGCTCACCTCGCCACCGATGGCGTAATTGACGCCGTCTGGGCCACGCTGAAACTTGAACTTAGCGCCGGATACTGCCAACCCGCCCGATGCAGCCAGATGAGCCTGCTCATGCGCCCTGACCTCGCGATCCCGGGCTTTGAGCGCGTCGAGCTGACGGATGTCATCCGCACTCAGCCCCTTCGGGCTGGACGCTGCCGCCCCAGTCTCAGAGGCGACACTGCTCCGCGGCGCAGTCTGAGACGCCACGTAAGTATTGGAGGTGTAAATCGCGCCGGAGACATTCATGAGAACGAAACTCGCGGGAGATTACCGGGGAGGAAAACAAACGCGCCGAACGGCGACTTAACGGTGTTCTGGTGCCGGCAAGAGGAGTCGAACCCCCGACCTTCGCATTACAAGTGCGCTGCTCTACCAACTGAGCTATGCCGGCATCGGCTGCGGATTATAGCGCAAGCACGCGCCAACAGCTGCACGCCACGCTTGCATCTATCGCTGTATATATTTACAGTTACCAGGTAAAACAATTTCAGCTGGAGACGACCATGACCGAAAACCTGCTCACGCGCCTGTTGCTTGCAGCCGGCTTGTTCGCCGGCCTGATGTTCGGGACCGGAAACGCAGCAGCGGGAGTCACACTCACCGTGGTCGCAGGTGCTGCGACCTGGCTGGTGCGCTCATACAACCTGCTGCGCCCGCGCTGCTGAACCCTCATCAACGGCGGTCAGCGGCCAAATTTGCTCATGAGTTGCTGCAGCTTTTCGGTGCGCCGCTTCTCGGCAGCCTCGGCTTCCCGCTTTTCTTTCTGCTGCTTGGCAACGGCAGCAAAACGCTCCTTGAGCGTCGTCGCGGCATGGGTACGCTGCTCATCGGTCACTTCGCCCACGGGCTGGCCATCCAGGTCGAAACGCTGCTGCGCACGTTCCACAGCCTTGAGATAACGGGTCGAGGCCGTGTGCATGCGCAAAGCGGCACGCAAGCTCTTACGGTCAATGTCGGGCATGCGCTCGACAATGCTGGCATCGATCTTGATGGCCAGTGGCTTGCAGTCGCGGAAGGCTGGAAATGCAGACTGCAGACGCTGCAGCAGAGCGCGCGGCTCAATGCGCTGTCTCGGTGCGGCACTGGCGGCGACAGGAGAGGAGTCGGGCGTTTCGGCCTCGATGTGGTCTTTTTCGGTGGTCATGAGGAACAAGAACTCTTACAGGCAGGGGACGGTCAATGTCGCCCAAGGGTGATCAGGCTCGTTATTCTACTCGTCCCAACCTTCCCGAGACACGACAGGATTTCGCCATGCAAGTCGAACAGACCCGTGCCATCGTCGCCATCTGCCTGATGGCTGCCTTTGCCGACCAACACAAGGACGAGCGTGAACGAGAGCATATCCGCCAAATTGCTGAATCGCTGAGCGCCGACAGCGGCATCGACTTGATGAAGGTGTATCAGGACGTGCTGCTCGGCCGGCTTGGACTGGAAGCGGCGGTCTCGGCACTCGATACCGCTGAGTTGCGACAACTCGCGTTCGAGATGGCCGTCGGCGTCTGTGATGCTGACGGCGTCCATGACGCACGGGAAACCGCTTTCCTGGATACGCTTCGCTTGGCTCTTGGGCTTGAGCGCAAACAGGCCGACAGTTTTACCGCACAGGCGGATGCCTTGGCCTCACTGCCCCTGGGCGACTCCTCCGCAGCCTTGCCGATACCGGGCTCGACGCCAGCACCGAACCCAAATGGTCCGCGCAACTCGACGATGAGCGATGCCGAGCTCGACCGGACCGTCCTCAACGCGTCGATCTTGAACGGCGCGCTCGAACTGCTCCCCCAATCCTTGGCGTCGATGGCCATCATTCCGCTGCAGACCCGACTGGTTTATCGAATCGGAAAGTCCTACGGTTACGAACTGGATCGCGGCCACATCAAGGATTTCCTCGCCACCGTGGGCGTGGGGCTGACATCACAGTATGTCGAACAGTTCGGCCGCAAGCTGGTGGGCGGACTGCTCGGCAAGATGCTGGGTAAGACTGGCGCCAAAATTGGCAATATCGCCACCGGGTCGGCCTTTTCGTTTGCCAGTACTTATGCGCTCGGCCACGTGGCACGGCGCTACTACGCCGGCGGGCGCAGCCTGAGTGCAGACGCCCTCAAAACCTCCTTCAGCGGGCTTGTCACCGAAGCACGTGATCTGCAACAACGCTACACACCGCAAATCCAGGAGCGCGCGCGTACCCTGGACGTGGGCAAGCTGATGAATGAACTGCGGGCATGAGCGCGACGTGAAATATAATCGGGGCATACCGTACAGGCCATCGGCACCCCATGAGCACCCCGAACAATCCGTCCGAAATCGCCCGCGAAACCCTCCGTCAGCTTGCGCTGCGCCGCGTGCCGCCGACACCGGACAATTATCGAAAGCTCTATCACGAGATCGCCGGGACCCGGATCGACGACGAAACACCGCCCGAACGCTTTTTGCGTCAGCTCGCCCGTCGATTGCCACGTGATAGCGCGGAACGCCTCAAGGCAGCGCGCGAGATGGATCAAGCCTTGGGTGCTGACAACCTGAAAGCTGCGGACGATGCCCTGAATCGCTATCTTGAAGGGCTGAAAAGCGGTGATCAACCCGCCTGGAATGACCTGATCGCCAATCTGCTGCGGGCCTGGGAAGGACGCCAACAAGGCTGGACCACTGCTCGCAAGCGCGAATCCCTCGACCGGGTCCTCGGCGCCTCAGAACCTGCAACCTTGCACAGCCGCCTGCAAGGTTTGGTGCGCGGCTGGAACCAGGCGCCGGCACTCGAGGACTTGTCAGCAGCCCAAGACAATACTGCCGGCCCGCCCCCCGACCGTTTACCCGCGGCAGCATCCGCACCAGCCGGTGCAACCAACCCAAGCCCGCAGCCCCTGGCGACCCAGGCCGTGGCGGGGCGTCACGAACTTGTCGACGGACTGCGCAAACTGCTGCTGTCCATGCTGCGCGATGTCGTCCCGGCGGTGCTTGGGGATCACCCCGAGCTGGCGGAAGAGGTCGACCAGCTCGCGTTGGCAGCGTCCAACTCCCTGGACCCCGTTCGCCTCGAGCAGATCGGCGGCCGCCTGCGCCGACTGGCGCATCGCCTCGAGATGATCACGGCAGACGATGCCGAAGTGCGCGCGGGCCTGCTCGAACTGCTCCGGCTGCTGCTGCGCAACATCGACGAACTGGTACTGGACGACAAGTGGCTCGCCGGGCAGATCGAGATGCTGCGCGAACTTGTCGACGCCCCGCCCAACCCACGTACGCTCGACGATGCCGGACGCCGTCTCAAAGACCTGATCTACAAGCAAAGCCAGCTCAAACACAATCTGGTCGAGACGCAGCGCCAGCTGCGGGCCATGCTCGCGGGTCTGGTTGACCAGCTCGCCCGCTTTTCCGAAAGCACCGGCACCTACCATGACCGCATCGGTCACTGTGCTCAGCGTATTGCCGAGGCAAACGACATCGGTGCAATCGGCCCTGTGCTGGATGAGGTCATGCAGGAGACGCGCAGCATCCAGGAAGAAGCCCGACGCTCTCGCGATGAACTGATCACGACCCGCGAGCAGGCGCGCGCAGCAGAAGAACGTGTCGCAAAGCTGCAGGAGGAGCTCGACGAGGCCAGCCGCATGATGCGCCACGACCAGCTCACCGGGACACTCAACCGCCGCGGGCTGGAAGAAATGTTCGAAGCGGAAAGGGCTCGGGCACAACGGCGCAACAGCACGCTTGCGCTCGCGCTGCTCGATATCGACAACTTCAAGAGGCTCAACGACACCTTCGGCCACAAGGTGGGCGACGACGCCCTCATCCACCTCACCCGCGTGGTGCGTCGCCATTTGCGCCCGCAGGACGTCCTTGCCCGCTACGGCGGCGAGGAATTCGTCATCCTGCTGCCTGAAACCGAAAGCGCAGACGCCTACAACGCCCTGACGCGATTACAGCGCGAACTGACGCGTGAATTCTTCATGAATGACAATCAGAAGCTGGTCATCACCTTCAGCGCCGGAGTGACCCCGCTAGGTTTCGACGAGCCACTCGATTCCGCGCTGGGGCGCGCCGACAACGCAATGTACCAAGCCAAGCAAGCCGGCCGTAACCGTGTCGTGGTTGCCGACTTCAAGCAGGGGGCTGCGTAAGCCAGTCCCGCGTCCAAATCAATGCAGCCTGCAGATTCTGAAGCGCAAGGGCCGACGGCGGATCGCCCAACGCCCAGCGATCGCCCCGAATACCCAGCAATTGCGCCGGCGGGGGAGGTGACCCGAACACATCGCAATAAACCTGCAACACCGCAGCCGGACTCATTGCATGGCTGCTGAAACTTTCATCCCGCACAGGCAGCAGCCGCTCCACGCCAAAAGGAACCGGCGCCGCCATCGCGGCATCGACAAACAGCACGCGGCGGCGGCCCTTCAAGTCGAGTGCATGCTCCACCTGCAGCTGAAAATCGGTCAGACACTCGACGTCGGGCAGCTTCATCGCGTCGACCGCATCAGCAAGCATCGACCCCAGCGCATCATCGCCCCGAGCGGGATTACCCCAAGCGAATACCAGCGTCGACGGCACCGTCATCCGACCCACCTCGTTGGCTTCACGCCTTGTACCTGCGATCCAACTCCTGGCCTTCGGCGTCGAGCAACTCCACCTCCAGCGGCATCTTGCCCAGCGCGTGGGTCGCACACGACAGGCAGGGGTCGTAGGCACGGATCGCGACTTCGATGTGGTTGAGCAGGCCTTCGGTGATTTCCTGGCCGTCCAGATACTGCTTCGCCACCTCGCGCACCGCCGTGTTCATCGCCTGGTTGTTGTTGGTGGTGGACACGATCAGGTTCGCCATGGTGACGAGATCGTCATCGCCCACCTGGTAATGGTGGAACAGCGTGCCACGCGGCGCCTCGATCACACCGACGCCCTCGCGCCGGCGCGGGCCCGTCACGACCAGATCGCTGCCCGACAGATCGTCGTCATGCAGCAGATCCTTGATCGTCTCGGCGGCGAACAGCATCTCGATCATGCGCGCCCAGTGAAAGCCCAGCGTCGCATGCATCGGCTTGCCACCCGCATAGGCGACCAGTTCGCGGCGCTCGTGCTCGGCAAACGGCGTCGGGATGCTGTCGCAGTTTTGCACCCGGGCGAGCGGACCCACCTTGTACCAGCCCTGCTCCGGCCCCATCGACGTGAAGTACGGAAACTTCATGTAGCTCCAGGGCTTCACCTCTTCGGTGATCAGGCTGTCGTAGGTCTGGTAGTCGACGTGGTCGAACAGGATCTTGCCGTCGGCGTCCTTGGCGCGCAGCACGCCGTGGTACAGATCGAGGCTGCCGTCCGGTGCGACCATGCCCATGAAATTCGATGGGAAATGACCAAAGCGGTCATACAGCGCCGGGTTCTGCTCGTGCAGCTCCTTGATGATCTTCACCGCATCGCGGCTCCAGGCGATCATCTGGTAGGCATCCTTCAGCAGTTCGGCACGCTCGGCAGTCGTCAATGACTTGTTGACGCCGCCCGGAACCGAGCCCGTGCCGTGCACCCGCTTGCCGGCGGTGAGGCGGATCACCTCCTGCCCGTACTTGCGCAGCAGGATGCCCTTCTTGGCGATGTCGGGATATTTCTCTGCCACGCCGACGATGTTGCGCCGGGCGACTTCCGAATCGAAGCCGAACAGCAAATCGGGCGATGACAAATGGAAGAAGTGCAGCGCGTGCGACTGCAGGATCTGGCCGTAATGCATCAAACGGCGCATCTTCTCGGCGGTGGGCGTCAGCCGGTCGGCACCGACGATCACATCCAGCGCCTTGCTCGCCGCCAGGTGATGCGACACCGGGCAGATGCCGCACAGGCGCTGCACCATCACCGGCACTTCCCAGTACGGCCGGCCCTGGATGAAGCGCTCGAAGCCACGGAACTCGACGATGTGCAGGCGCACCTGATGCACCTGGTTGTCTTCGTCGAGCAGGATCGTGACCTTGCCGTGGCCCTCCACGCGGGATACGGGGTCGATGGCGACGCGGCGCAGGGTGTCGCTGGCAACCGAGGCAGTTTCGAGTTCGAAGCTCATGGCGGTCTCGCGAAATCAGTCGTAATGCAACAGGCCGTGACCCAAGCTCGGGTCCTTGCCCTCGATGAGCTGGGTCAGGAAGGCCCAGATCGCATCGCCCGAGGGCGGGCAGCCGGGCAGGAAGTAGTCGATCTTCACCACCTCGTGCACCGGGTGCACCTGGTTGAGCGGCAGCGGCAGCTCGGGATCGTTCGGAATCTGGCTGCCCTCGGCGAGGCCATGCCCGGTGCGATAGACCTGCTGCAGGATGTCAGCCAGTTCCAGATGGTTGCGCTGCGCCGGCAGGCCACCATTGACCGCGCAGGCCCCCAGCGCGATCAGCACCGTGCAGTTGGCACGGAACTCGCGCAGCACATGCACGTTTTCGGCATTGCACACGCCGCCTTCGATCAGGCCGATGTCGCACGGGCCGCAGTGCTTGATGTCGGTGATCGGCGAGCGGTCGAACTCGACCAATTCCAGCAGCGGCAAGATGCGCTCGTCGATATCGAGGAAGGACATGTGACAGCCAAAGCAGCCCGCCAACGACACGGTGGCGACCTTGAGCTTGCGCGGCTTCTCGACCGCGCCGACTTCCAGGGTTTCGGTACTCATCAGCCGGCCTCCTTGACGCGATCGGCGTGCTTCTCGACCGCCTTCTCGCTGATCGGCTTGTCGTCGTAATCACGCTGCCCGATCGGCACCGCGAAGCCGACCCGCTTCTTCAGAATCACCCCCACCGGACACACCTCGGCGGCACGGTCGGTGACGGCGAAGTCCGTGTCCGCCAAGCGGCCCGTTTCGCTGTTGACGATCAGATGCGACTTGGCGCCGCGACCTGACAGCGCAAACACGTTCTTGCCATCCACCTCGCGGCTGGCGCGCACGCACAGCTCGCACATGATGCAGCGATTGAAGTCCAGCAGCACATCCGGATGCGAAGCATCCACCGCGCGGTCGGGGTAGAAGTGATCGAAATGCGGACTCAGCATGCCCATTTCGTAGGCGTTGGCCTGCAGCACGCAGTTGCCGCTCTTCTCGCACGAAGGGCAAAAATGATTGCCCTCGACGAACAACAGCTGCAGCAAGGTGCGGCGCTTGGCGGTCAGTTCGTCGGAGGTGTTTTCCACCTCCTGCCCCGCCGCGGCGCGCGTCGTGCACGCCGTGGCAAAGCGACCACCGATCTTCACCGTACATAACTTGCAGGAGCCATGCGCGGTGAAGTCCGGGTGCCAGCACAGGTGCGGGATGTACTTGCCGGCGGCGCTCGCGGCCTGCATCACCGTCTGGCCGGGGCTGAAGGGGACTTCCTCGCCGTCGAGCAGAAAACTGTTGGTCATCACGGGGCCTCGCTCGGGGTTTCGCCAACGTGGGCGCTCAGGTTGTCGGTCAGATGCGCACCGGGGTCGTTGCGGCCGGTCATCAGCCTTGCCTGCGACAGCGCGGCGTCGAGATCGAAACCCGGCTCATAGTCCGGCGAGTGCAGGCGACGGTCGAAGGCCGGGCGAAACTTGGCAAGTATGTCGCGCAGCGCAATCGTTGCCGTATTGCCCAGGCCGCAGTGGCTGGCGCCCTGCATCAGCCGATGCATCTTCTCCATTTCGTCCAGGTCATAGGGCGAACCCTGATCGTGGGCGAGCTTGTCCAGCAGCCGCGCATTGACCGCAGTGCCGACACGGCACGGGGTGCAGAAACCACAGCTCTCGTGCGCAAAGAAATGCGCGAAGTTGCGCGCCACGTCGAACATGTCCCGCGAGCGATCGAAGACCATGATCGACCCGCCGGTGGGCACATCCTCGAAGGCGATACGGCGACTGAACTCGTCGGCAGACAGACAATTACCCGCCGCGCCCGCCGTGGTCACGGCCTGCGCGTCCTGCGCCCCCGCCGCGGCCAGCACCTCGGCTACGGTGACGCCAAAGGGAAACTCGTAAATTCCCGGCCTTGGCACGTCGCCCGACACCGACAGCAGCTTGGTGCCGGTGGAGCGCGGGGTGCCGATGGCACGGAACCACTCACCGCCCTTCACTGCGATCAGCGCAGCCAGCGCCAGCGTCTCGACGTTGTTTACCGTGGTCGGCTGGCCGAGATAGCCATGGGTCACCGGGAACGGCGGACGGATGCGCGGCTTGCCCGGCTTGCCCTCGAGCGATTCGATCAGCGCCGATTCTTCACCGCAAATGTAGGCACCGGCCCCGAGATGAATCTCGATGTCGAAGGTGAAGCCGCGACCCAGGATGTTGCGCCCCAGCAAGCCTGCCTCGCGCCGCTGCGCCAGTCGTGTCTCGAGTCGGTCGAGCAGGTAGCGGTACTCGCCGCGCAGGTAGATGAAACCCTTGCTCGCACCAATCGCGAAGCCGGCGATGCACATGCCGTCGATCACCATGTCGAAGTAGCTGCTGAGCAGCACGCGATCCTTGAAGGTACCCGGCTCACCCTCATCGGCGTTGCAGATCACGTAATGCGCATCGCCCCAGGCGTCGCGACAGGAACGCCACTTGATGTCGCTGCCGAAGCCTGCGCCACCCCGGCCGCGAAGTGCCGAGCGCTCGACCTCGCCCAGCAGCCCGGTGGGACCGCGATCCAGTGCGGCCGCCAGCGCCTCGCCGGGGGCCAGGCCGTGGTCGAGCAGCACGTCGCGACGACGGATGTTGTCTTCGACATGGAACCAGTCCGACGGCCAGTCGCCCACCGGCACGCGACGGCGGATGAGGTGGGCCATTTCGTCGATGCGCTCGGCGGTCAGTCGGGTAATGGTGCGATAGTTGGCCAGCAAGGCCGGCCCTTGGTCGCACATGCCCGTGCAGGAGGTGGCATCGACGCTGACCAGTCCATCCTCGGATACACGGCCCGGCTCCAGCCACAGCTTTTCACACAACGCCCGCATCAGGTCCGGGTTGCCCAGCATGCGGTCGGTGATGTTGTCCGAGAAAAGGATGCGGTATTCACCCAAGGGACGGGTGTGGAAGAAGCTGTAGAAATTGGCGGTACTTTCGACCTGCGCACGCGGAATCTGCAAGCCGTTCGCAATCGCGGTCAGGGTTTCGGGCGCCAGCCAGCCCAAGGCATCCTGCGTTTCACGCAGAATCTGCACAAGGCGATGTGCCTCGCGCGCATGTCGATTCAGGATCGACTCGATATCCATCGCAACCACGCTTCCTCCCGTTTCGAACGGTGCCCTACGCATGATTCAAGGCTTCGGCCACAATTGTGCCCCGAGATGCCGCAGGGCATGGCAGTCCAGAGGCAGAATCAAGCCCGATCGTGACACAGATCAAACCGTTTGGAGAATGTCAGAATGCATGAGGTCTCGCTCGCCGACAGTGTGATCGAGTTGATCGAACACGCCGCCGTGCGCGAAGGCTTTCGGCGCGTGCGCCAGGTGCGGCTCGAGATCGGCGAACTGGCCTGCGTCGAAGTCGATGCGCTGGAGGCCGCCTTCACCGCAGCCAGTCGAGGGCGCTGTACCGAACACGCCCGCTTGGAGATCACCCCGATCGCTGGCGAGGGTGAATGCGCTGTCTGCGGGATCTTTGCCCCCATGCCGAGCCTCTACGAGCTGTGCCCGCAGTGTGGCGAGCGCCCATTGCAAGTGCACCGCGGCACCGAGATGCGGGTGAAGGATCTCGACGTCGAATGAGTCATTGAAGGAACACCCCGAGCATGTGCACAACCTGCGGCTGTGGCGGCGACGGCGCCACGCTTCATCCTCATCCGCCCGCCCACCCCTACCAGGCGCGGCGGCACAGCGCGAAAACGGCCGGCAAGGACGCGGCTTCTGCGCCCCCACCCATCGCCATTGCGCTGGATGCGAGCACCGCAGCCCGCCATATCGAAATCGAACAGGACATCCTGTCGAGCAACGACGCACAGGCTGCCCGCAACCGCCAGCGCCTGGCCGAGCGTGGGGTCTTCGCACTCAACCTCGTTTCCAGCCCGGGCTCGGGCAAGACGACGCTGTTGGTCGCCACCCTCTCGCGGCTGGGCGCGGAACTTCCAGTCGCGGTCATCGAAGGCGACCAGCAGACCAGCCGCGATGCCGAACGCATCCGCGCCACGGGTGCACCCGCGGTGCAGGTCAACACCGGCAAGGGCTGCCATCTGGATGCGCGCATGGTCGCGCGCGCGCTCGACACCCTGCCGCTCGACGAAGGCGGGCTGCTGCTGATCGAGAACGTCGGCAACCTGGTATGCCCCGCTGCATTCGACCTGGGCGAGGCGCACAAGGTGGTGATCCTGTCGGTGACGGAGGGCGAGGACAAACCCATCAAGTACCCCGACATGTTCCGCGCTGCCAACCTGATGCTGCTCAACAAGTGCGACCTGCTGCCCTACCTCAGCTTCGACGTGGCACAGGCCGAGGCTTTTGCCCGCCAGGTGAATCCGGACATCCGCATCCTGCGCGTGTCGGCAACGAGCGGCGATGGCCTGGATGAATGGCTGGACTGGCTGCGCCACAACACCCGACAGGCCGCACATGGCGCCACCGCGTCAGCTGCTGCGCAAGCTGACGCGGAGACGGCATCCCGGTGACTCCTTCCTTAGCACCCGGGCAGCCCGCCCCCGCTGAGCCAGCAGCGTCAGCCGTCGAGCACCGACTACCCGTTCGCAGCCCAACCCCGGTGCTGGCAATGGGTGCCTGGTTCCGCAACACGCTGTGTGCCACGCCCCAAGGCGAAGCCTGGGTGACGCCCAGTGTTGGCGACCTACGCGATGTCGACGCCTGCAGTGCGCACGAATCGCTGGCCCACCGCCTGCTGGCGGCCCTGCCCGTCCGCCCGCAGGCGATCGCCCACGATCTGCACCCGGACTTCCACTCCACCCGCTTTGGTCTCGAGCTGGCTGCCACGCTCGGGATTCCCGCGTTCGGTGTGCAGCACCATCACGCCCACATCGCGGCCGTGTGCGCCGAGCATGGCCACGCAGGCCCCGTCATCGGGCTGGCGCTCGACGGTGTCGGTCTCGGCTCCGACGGCACCGCCTGGGGCGGTGAGCTGCTCCGGGTCGAGGGCGCCCACTGGCAACGTCTTGGGCATCTGCGCCCGCTCGCCTTGCCCGGCGGCGACCGCGCTGCGATGGAGCCTTGGCGCATGGCCGCCGCCGCCTTGCATGCACTGGGGCGCGGTCACGAAATTGCGATGCGTTTTGCCGTGCAGCCCGCGGCCAAGGCACTGACCTCGCTGCTCGATACGGGTCTGCGCTGCCCGCCCACCAGCAGCATGGGTCGCGTCTTCGATGCCGCCGCCGGCCTGCTGGGGCTGTGCGCGGTGATGCAAACGGATGCGGAAGCCGCCATTGCGCTCGAAACTGCGGCCAAGCGTCACGGCCCGGCCGAAGCCCTGCATGGCGGCTGGACGATCAGCGCCGACGGCCAGCTCGACCTGTTGCCCCTGCTCGGCTGGCTGGCCGGCCGTGCCCCAAAGGCCACACCCCACGACATCGACCACGCCGCGGCCTGCTTCCATGCCACGCTGAGTGCCGCACTCATCGACTGGCTGAACCGCGCCGCCACGCACCACAACATCGACACCCTCGCCATCGGCGGCGGCTGTTTCTTCAACACCCTTCTCACGGCCGCCCTGCGCCGCCACTGCGCCGTGGCTGGCCTGCGCTTGCTCGAGCCGCGCACCCTGCTGCCCGGCGACAGCGCCATCGCGCTCGGCCAAGCGGTGATCGCCCAACAGCTTCTGGAGACTTTCTGACATGTGCCTCGCCCTTCCCGCCCGTGTTGTCGAACGCATCGGCGAAACGGATGCCATCGTCGAACTCGACGGCGTGCGCAAAACCATCTCGCTCGCGCTGCTAGACGAGGTGAGCGTCGGCGACTACGTCATCGTGCATGTCGGCTTCGCGCTGCAAAAACTGGACGAAGAGGAAGCCCTGGCCACACTGGCCCTCTTTCGCGAAATCGGCGCACTGCCGCCTGAAACCGGTACCGCAGCGGGCACAGCATGAAGTACATCGATGAGTTCCGTGATGCCGATCTGGCCCGTGGCTTGGCCGCAGCCATCGCGCAAGACGTCCGCCCGGACCGCGACTACCGCCTGATGGAGTTCTGCGGCGGGCATACGCACGCCATCTCACGCTACGGCATTGCCGATCTGCTGCCTCACAACGTGCGCCTGATCCATGGCCCGGGCTGCCCGGTGTGCGTGCTGCCGATCGGCCGTATCGACCAGGCCATCCGCCTGGCACTGGAACAGGACGTCATCCTGTGCAGCTACGGCGACACCTTGCGTGTCCCGGCCTCGAACAAGCTGTCGCTGCAACGCGCACGCAGCCAGGGCGCCGACATCCGCATGGTGTATTCGCCGCTCGATGCACTGCAGATCGCACGCGACAACCCGACGCGCGAAGTCGTCTTCCTTGCGATCGGCTTCGAAACCACCACCCCGCCGACGGCCGTCACCGTGCTGCAGGCGCATCGCGAGGGCTTGAAGAACTTCTCCCTGCTGTGCAACCACGTGCTGACGCCACCGGCGATGCACGCCATTCTCGACGCCCCGGGCGGCACGCAGATCGATGGCTTCATCGGCCCGGCACATGTTTCCACGGTGATCGGCAGCGCGCCCTATCAACCCTTCGCGCGGGATTACGCCAAGCCGGTGGTCATCGCCGGCTTCGAACCGCTGGACGTGATGCGTGCCATCCAGATGCTGATCCACCAGATCAATGCCGGCCGCGCAGAAGTCGAGAACGAATTCACCCGTGCAGTGAGCGTGGATGGCAACCCGAAAGCACAAGCCCTGGTGCAGCAGGTGTTCGAACTGCGCGAACGGTTCGAATGGCGCGGCCTGGGCAGTGTGCCCGCCAGCGCCCTACGGTTGCGGCCAGAATTCGCCGCCTTCGACGCCGAGATACGCTTCAACCGGCCCTACCTTGCCGTGCCCGACCACAAGGCCTGTGAATGCGCCGCCATCCTGCGTGGCGAGAAACGCCCGGAGCAATGCCGCATTTTCGGCACCGCCTGTACGCCGGACACCCCCATCGGTTCATGCATGGTGTCGTCCGAAGGCGCCTGTGCCGCCCATTACAGCTACGGCCGCTTCCGCGATGCGGCGCACACGACGGAACCCACATGAGCACGCACCACACCGCTGCCCCTGCGCTCGGCCCGGCGCTGAACCTCGCCTCTGGTCACGTCGAGCTCAACCATGGCGCTGGAGGCCGGGCCATGCAGCAGCTGATTGCGCAGCTGTTCGCCCGCGAACTGGCCAATCCTTATCTCGACCAAGGTGACGACGGCGCCCGCCTGCCCTCGGCCGAAGGCCGCCTGGTGATGGCGACCGACGCCCATGTGGTGTCGCCGCTGTTTTTTCCCGGCGGTGACATCGGCAGCCTGGCGGTGCACGGCACGATCAACGATGTCGCCGTGATGGGCGCGCAACCGCGCTACCTGTCCGCAGCCTTCATCCTGGAAGAAGGTTTTCCGTTGGCCGATCTGGCCCGCATCGTCGCCTCGATGGCGCGCGCAGCACGCGAGGCGGGCGTGCCCGTGGTCACCGGCGACACCAAGGTCGTCGAGCGCGGCAAAGCCGACGGTGTGTTCATCACCACCACCGGCATCGGCGTGTTGCCGGAAGGTATTGCGCTGTCCGGCGCCCATGCGCGCGCGGGCGATGCGGTGCTGGTGTCCGGGCCGATCGGCGACCACGGCATGGCCATCATGTCGGTGCGCGAGAACCTCGCCTTCGACGCACCGATCGTGTCCGACAGCGCAGCGCTGCATGGGCTGATCGCTGACTTGCTCGGCGCGGTACCCGACATCCATGTGCTGCGCGACCCGACGCGCGGCGGCGTGGCGGCCACGCTCAACGAGATTGCGCAGCAGTCGGGCGTCGGTATCGTGCTGGACGAAGCGGCGATTCCGGTGCGGCCGGCTGTCGCCGCCGCGTGTGAACTGCTGGGGCTCGATCCGCTCAACATCGCCAACGAAGGCCGGGTGCTGGTGTGCTGCCCGGCAGACAGCGCGGACCGGGCGCTTGCGGCCTTGCGTGCCCATCCGCTCGGAAACGACGCGGCGCGCATCGGAGAGGTCATCCCCGATGCGCGCCGCTTTGTGCAGATGCAGACCCGCTTCGGCGGACGGCGCATGATCGACTGGTTGTCGGGCGACGCGCTGCCGCGGATCTGCTAGGCGAGACTTACGCCAGACCTTCGGCCTTGAGCGCGGCCTGCACTGCCGGACGGGCCGCCACGCGGGCCTGGAAGGCGGTCAGGTTGCTCCACGGCGACAGATCCAGTCCGACGTAACCCATCCAGCTCAGCACGGTGAACAGGTAGGCATCAGCCACGCTGAAGTCCTCACCCAGCAGGTAAGGCTTGCCCGCCAGCGCCTGGTCGGTGTGCGCCAGACGACGCTCCAGGTTGGCGCGCGCAATCGTCTTCCAGGCGTCGCCCGACGCCGGATTGAAGAAGGGGCTGCACGACTTGTGCAGTTCGGTGCCGATGAAATTCAGCCACGACTGCAGCTGATAGCGGGCCACGGTGCCGTTGGCCGGTGCCAGCTTTTTCTCCGGGGCGAGATCGGCCAGGTACTGGACGATCGCTGGGCCTTCGGTCAGCAACTCGCCGCTGTCCAGCACCAGCGCGGGCACATAGCCTTTGGGGTTGGTCTGGGTAAAGTCGGCACCGCTGGCGGTCACCTTAGTCTTCAGGTCCACTGCTTCGGCCTCGTAGGGCAGGCCGGTTTCTTCCAGAACGATGTGCGGCGACAATGAGCAGGCGCCCGGCTTGTAGTAAAGCTTCATACATGCAACTCCATGGGGTAAGGGAACGCGCAGTATGCCGCAGGCGCAGGAAAGCTTGCACACCAGACCCTTCAAACACCCCGGGCTCCTCTATGATGCTTCACCTGTCCACACAGCCAAGCCGAGGCCACTGCATGTCGAACACCCCTGCCTACACCCCGCCCAAAGTCTGGACCTGGAACAAAACCAACGGCGGCCGCTTCGCCAACATCAATCGTCCCATTGCCGGCTCCACGCACGACAGCCCCCTGCCGCGCGGCAAGCACCCGCTGCAACTGTATTCGCTGGCCACGCCCAACGGCGTGAAAGTAACGGTGATGCTGGAAGAACTGCTGGCCGCGGGCCACACCGGGGCCGAATACGACGCCTGGCTGATCCGCATCAATGAGGGTGACCAGTTCGGCAGCGGTTTTGTCGAGGTGAATCCGAACTCCAAGATCCCTGCCCTGCTCGACTGCAGCGAGCCCCAGCCCGTGCGGGTGTTCGAATCGGGTGCCATCCTGCTTTACCTCGCCGAAAAATTCGGCGCCTTCCTGCCGACCGATCGCACACGGCGCGCGGAATGCCTGTCATGGCTGTTCTGGCAGATGGGCAGTGCGCCCTATGTGGGGGGCGGCTTCGGTCATTTCTACGCCTACGCACCGACCAAGATCGAATACGCCATCGACCGCTTCGCCATGGAAACCAAGCGCCAGATGGACGTGCTGAACCGCCGCCTGGCCGACAGCCGCTATGTGGCCGGCGACGACTACACGATTGCCGACATCGCCATCTGGCCCTGGTACGGCGGCATGTCCAAGGGCGTGATGTACGACGCCGGCGAGTTCCTGCAAGTGCACGAATACACTCATGTCATCCGCTGGGCCGACGAAATTGCCGCGCGGCCGGCAGTGCAACGCGGTCGCATGGTCAACCGCGTGACGGGCCCGCTGGAGCATCAACTCCACGAGCGCCACGACGCCAGCGATTTCGACACCCGCACCCAGGACAAGCTGCAGGCGGCATCCTGATCAAACCCGAACCACGCTCAAAGGAGTCGATCGAATGGACCAGAACAGCATCTGGAGCAAGCGCTACGCCGACGCAGGTGAAGCCTATCTCTTCGGCACCGAACCCAACCGTTTTCTCGCTCGCCGCGAAAACCTGCTGCAAGGCGGACGAAGCGCGGTTTCCATCGCCGACGGCGAAGGCCGTAACTCGGTGTGGCTGGCAGAGCTCGGGCTGGACGTGACCGGCATCGAGATTTCCGCCGTCGCCATCGAAAAGGCCCGACACCTGGCTGTCGCGCGCAAGGTGGAGGTCAACTTCATTCAAGCCGACATGCTGGCCCCCGGCTTTCCACCGGCCGAGATGAGCGCCGCGTTCGACTGGGTGGTCGGTATCTTCATCCAGTTCGTTGGCCCGGAATGGCGGGATCGCCAATTCGAGGTCATGAAGCAGCTCACCCGTCCCGGAGGCCGCATTCTGCTGCAGGGCTACACGCCCAAACAGCTCGAATACCGCACCGGAGGGCCTTCAGCCGCGGAAAATCTCTACACCGAAGACACCCTGCGCGAGGCATTTGGCGACTGGGAGATCGAGGAGCTGGTGGAGTACGAGGACACGATTACCGAGGGAACGGGGCACGTGGGGCGCTCTGCGCTGATCGGAATGGTGGCGCGACGGCCAGGATGAGACCCGTAGACTGAGCATCGTGCCTCAGCCGCTCAATGAAGCGCTCGTCGGATTCGGCGGGCGCTGTCGGCTAACGGCGCCGGCCACTGGCTGCAAACGCTTCCACCTTCTTGGTCGATCCCGAGACGATCAGTAGATCACCGGGCCGGACGACACTGCTCGGCTTGCCGTGCTGGAAGTCCTCGTGTGCGCGCTTGATGCCGACGACCGTGACACCGAACCGCTCACGCACCCTGGACTCGGCGAGCGAAAGGTCGTGGGTGGCCGCCGGTGCCTGGATCTTGGCGATCGCGAAGCCGTCGTCAAATTCAATGTAGTCCATCATTCGCCCGCTGATGAGGTGGGCGACGCGCTCGCCCATGTCGGCCTCCGGGTAGACGACGTGGTGGGCGCCGATGCGCTCGGCGATCTTGCCATGCTCGGGGGTCATCGCCTTGACCCAGATGTCGGGAATTCCAAGTTCGGTCAGGGCCATCACCGTCATCAGGCTGGCTGCCAGATCGCCGCCGATGCCCACGATGGCGTGCGAGAAGTCTGCTACGCCCAGCTGGCGCATGGTCATCGCGTTGGTCGAGTCTGCCTGGACCGCATGCGTGAGCAGGTCCGCCCACTCGTGAACCGGCTCGGCGTCGAGGTCGATGCCCATCACGTCATGCCCGAGCTGCATCAGGGAGTTAGCCACAGCACCCCCGAACCGCCCCAGCCCGATCACGACCACACTGTCGCCCTTCGAGAAGGCGAACTGCTCTGTAAATAACCTAGCCAACAACGGGATGCTCCTCTGGATAGCGGAACGACATGCGATGCTCGCCCAGTGCGAGCGACGCCGCCAGTGTGATCGTGCCAACCCGTCCGACATACATGAGCAGGACCAGCATCAGCTGGGCGGATTCGGGCAGTTCGGCGGTGATGCCGGTGGACAGGCCCACTGTTGCAAATGCAGAGATCACCTCGAAGATGACCTTGTCGGTCGCGATGTCGGTCGTGTGGAGAATGAACACCGTGCCCAGCACGATCACGGCGCTGCTGAGGACAAGCACGGTGATGGCCTGACGCTGGGCAGAATGGCTGATACGCCGACCGAAAGCCTCTGTATCCATCCGTCCGCGGATCTCGGCGATGACCAGCATTACCAGGATCATCGCCGTGCCCACTTTGACGCCCCCGGCCGTGCCGGCGCTGCCGCCGCCGATGAACATCAGGAAGTAGTGCAGCCCGAGGCTTTCGTGCGTCAGCCCCCCGATGTCGATCGAATTGAATCCGGCCGTGCGTGCCGAGACGGAGGCAAAGATCGCGGATAAGAGCTTGTCGCCGGCGGACATTACGCCAAGCGTGCGCGGATTCGACCACTCGAAGCCAAGCAGCAGGATCGTGCCGCCTACCAACAGCACGGCCGTACCCACGAGCGTCAGCTTGGTGTGCACCGACCAGTGGTGCGGAGTCGTGAACTTCCTACGCAGGTCATGCAAGACAGGAAAGCCCAGACCGCCGATTACGATCGCAAGCATGATGGGGACGAGGATGAAGCCATCGGTTGCATGGCGCATCAGGCCGTCTGCATGAATCGAGAATCCCGCGTTGTTGAAGGCGGAGACAGCATGAAAGAGACCGCTCCAGGCGGCATCGGCCCAGGGCTGCTCGTAGCGGATGTGCAAACGCAACATCAGCGTCAGCGCGGCGATCAGTTCCACGACCAGGGTAACGAACAGCACCAGCTTGGCCACGCTGGTGACGTCACCGATACCGACGGCATGTGTTTCGGCCTGCGCAGTCAGTCGCGCACGCAAGCGGAAGGAGCGGTTGACCATGAGGCCGAGCAAGGTTGCAGCGGTCATCATGCCGAAGCCGCCAATCTGGAACAGCGCCATGATCACCCACTGCCCGAACGACGACCAGTAAGTGCCCGTATCCACCGTCACCAGCCCGGTCACGCACACCGCGGATACCGAGGTAAACAGGGCCGTAAGCCAGGGCGCAGCGACTGTATCTGCGCGGGAAATCGGCAACATCAGCAACCCTGTTCCGATCAGGATCGTGATCAGGAACGCGAGCGGAACGACACGGGCCGGGTGCTGGACCTCGCGAATCTTCAATTCGCACCATCCTTCGAGTCATGTTGCGGTGCGGGAAACAGCGCACATCGGGTGCGAATCATACGCCCGCCCGGCGTAAATTTCCGGCTTCGAGACCTGTGTGCAGCGACGGCCGGAGGGACGGGTAATGAGGAAGCCGCGCTATGGGTTGCTCAAGCACAGTGATTCAATGTAAATGCCGGTGATGGATATCGGGAAAGTGAGGGTGTCTGTGCACCATCGCCTCGTGCCGATGCCAATGTTCGTGAGGTTCGTCGCCGATCCATGCAAACGGATGCGCGTGCTGGTGGTGTGCGTCATGGACATGACGGTGACTGTGTTCCATCGACGCATGCACATGTTCATGCTCGTGATGTTCGGTGAGGTGCAAGCACACACCCAAAGCCATCAGTGCGGCAGCGATCCAGAATGCCGTCGAGGTCACCTCGCCGAGAAGCACGATCGAAACGGCCGCACCAATGAAGGGCGCCGTCGAGAAGTAAGCACCGGTGCGTGCTGTCCCCAGGCCGCGCAAAGCGAGCACGAAGAGCACCAATTCGCCCGTTGCCAGCCCGGACGGCTTCCAGCCTCGATCCCGCACCAGCCGCACAGCGGCCAATCCCACGCCGCTCCCGAGGTACAACAGTCCCGCGAGCAGCCACGGCGACATCTCGCCGACCAGCAGCTTGGCGAAAGGGGTGCTTGCGCCGAACAGGGCCGCCGCAAGCAGCGCGTGGATGACGTAAGTGTTGTTCATGTCTCTACCTGAGCGCGGGTTCCGCACCGGGGGCACGGTCACCGGCAAAGCCCCCATCCCTTGCGGAATGGGGGCATCGTACTTACAGCACGCGTTCGATCTTCGCGTAGTCGCCCTGCGTCTTGAGCGTTACGCTGACCTCATTTCCGGTGCGGTTGCGCCAGAACCAGCCGTGCTTGCCGTCGAACGCCGCGACGAGCTCGCCCTTGTCGCCCGGCTGGTTACGTCCCTTACCATAGCCATGGTAGAAGTTCTTCGGCGCGTTGAAAGGATCGCCGTGGGTGTCGAAGTTCACCCCGCCGCCCGCGCTCTTCCATTCGTACCGCACGAGACTGTCCTTGTTCATGGTCAGCTTCACTTCGGCCCCCTGGCCGGGCTTGAGGGTGACGGTCATCGTGTCCTGCCGCCCTACGGCGCGCTCGGAAGCAACCGGCGCGGGGGTTGGCGCTGCCGCCACGGTCGGCGCAGGGGCCGACACCGGGGGCGCCGCTGCGCTCACAGCCGGTGCGATGTCCACGGGCTGTGCCACAGTCTTCGGCATGGCCGCTTGTTCTTCCGCGCGCGCCTCGGCCGCCAGCGACATCTTGATTTCGCCCATCGGCGTGAGCCCCAGCGCACGGCCGATCCCGGTGGGGTCGATGCCGTACTCGGCCGGCAGCACGGTGGTGACGAGGAGTCCGCCGGCAATCAGGGCTGCCAGCGCAGTCGAGCGCAGCAGCTTGCCGGTGGTCGGCAGCTCGGCGCGTTTGGGAAGGTCGGTGTTGTACATGGTCGATAACTCCAGGAATCTCAGGATACGAAGAGGCCGGTGAGCTGATAGCCGATCAGCATGAACCCGGCGCACATCATGGCAACGTTGGCGGTATAGGCATGGCGGAAGAATCCGGTGCTACGCCGCCAGAAGCCCATCACGATCAGGATCGCGCCCAGGGCGAGCAACTGGCCAATTTCCACCCCGACGTTGAACGCCAGCAGGTTGGGCAGCAGGCCATCGCGGGCGATCTCGAACTCCTGGATCTTGGCCGCCAGGCCGAAGCCGTGGAAGAGGCCGAAGACCAGAGTCGCCACCTTGGTGTTCGGCTGCACGCCGAACCAGCGCTGATAGGCGCCGAGGTTGTCGAGCGCCTTGTAGACGACCGACAGGCCGATGATCGCGTCGATCAGGTAGGCATTGACGTTCACCCCGGCATAGACGCCGTACAGCATGGTGACCGAATGCCCGATCGCGAACAGGCTGACGTAGAGAGCGATGTCCTTGAGCTTGTAGAGGAAGAAGATCACCCCGGCGAGGAACAGCAGATGGTCGTAACCGGTGACCATGTGCTTGGCGCCAAGGTAGGTGAAGGGCAGCAGGTGCGTACCTGAGATCTCCTGGATGTAGCCCTTGTCGCCCTCGGCCACGCCATGGGCGTGCGCGAAAGCGGTCAGGAGCAGGTAGAGCAGTACGCCTGTGAAAGCGTGCAGCAGCGGGCCGGAGCGTGGCAGCACCGCTGCCCGCCCCCGGCTGGGGATGGAATGGGTCATGAGCGTCTTCCGATGAGGTTTGCTGGGTAAGTCCGGCGCGTCACGCGCGCGGGCCTCGACAGGTCAAACGAACAGGAGACGTTTGGGTGGGCGCTCGAGGCAGGCGCAGGGCGCGGGATAGGCGAGGCGGCGCTCGTCGGCGACCCACTGATTGGAAAGCGGCGGAACCTCTGTCGCGTGTGTCGGTGGGACGTTCGGCTTATCGTGGCTGTGGTCGGCCGGGTTGTGGCCGTGTTGGTGAGCACCGCCCTCGTCCTCGAAGTCCTCATGGCTGTGGCCGTGACCGACCTGTCCCGCATCCGAGACCAGCACATCTTCGAACGCATGCGCATGAGTGGTCGCACGCAAGGGATCGTGAGACAGGGATGTTGCGCTCGAGAACGCGAACAGCGCATGAGAGAGCATCAGCAGCCCAATCAGGCCCCTCGCACATGCCCGGGTGATCCTGTTCGAATAGGAGGAGATAGCAGTCAAGAGAGGCATTTCAAATCGGCGATGGGGAAGGACAAGATCCTCCGCGATCGGTGCGCATCTTTATACAGGAGCAAGGATCCAACCGCCAAGGTTGAAACACTTGCGCACCAAGCGCCTCGGCAACGATCGATGTTCTTAAACGGGAACGCCCGCACGCAGTCCCCAAAGGCGAGCTGCCACCGAGAATCGGAACTTGGACAACACCGCTGTCTAACTCGATCGCCGTAAGACAAGCCCGGCGCGGCCAAGCGATGTACGTTCACACTTTATTTTGCGCAATACGCATGGCATTTCCCACCACGGACACCGAGCTGAAGCTCATCGCCAGCGCGGCAATCAGCGGTGAAAGAAGCAGCCCGAACGCTGGATAGAGCACCCCCGCTGCGATCGGCACCCCCGCTGCGTTGTACAGGAAGGCGAACACGAGGTTCTGGTGCATGTTGCGCACAGTGGCGACGGAGATGCTGCGTGCGGTGGCGATGCCCCGGAGATCACCCTTGACCAGGGTCAGATGGGCACTGTTCATCGCGACGTCGGTCCCGGTGCCCATCGCGATACCCACATTCGCGCGCGCGAGCGCCGGCGCGTCGTTGATGCCGTCGCCGGCCATGGCGACGATGTGCCCCTCGGCCTGCAGTTTGCCGACGAGCTCATTCTTGTCGGCGGGCT
>Ga0209066_10000207_pt1 | contig 90880 bp, 98 predicted proteins | sample All_14_2_FD_187198 | JGI IMG/M metagenome (GOLD analysis project Ga0209066, IMG submission 187198) | Freshwater microbial communities in response to fracking from Pennsylvania, USA - Allegheny Zone_MetaG_DW_15 (SPAdes) (version 2) ...
GATCAGATGCGTCGCCGCCATGTGGGCCGAGGGGCGGCCGGCGACGCATCTGATCAACAACGCCGCCGGCAATTTCATCAGCCGGACGGAGGACCTGTCCTCGCGCGCCTTCCACGCCATTGCCGACATCGTCTTCCACGGCACCTTCCAGGTGACGCAGGCGCTGGGCAAGCGGTGGATCAAGGACGGCACGGGCGGCGCGGTTGTCTCGATCATCGTGACCTGGGTGCGCACGGGGGCGCCCTTCGTGGTGCCCTCCGCCATGTCCAAGGCGGGGGTGGATGCGATGACGAAGTCGCTCGCGGTGGAATGGGGCCGGCATGGCATCCGGCTGAACGCCATCGCGCCGGGAACCATCCCGACCGAGGGGATGTTCGCCCGGTTGCGGCCCGGGGAGAACAACCCCGAGGAGCGGCTGGCCAAGGGCAATCCGATGCGGCGCGTCGGCACGCCGCAGGACATTGGCGACCTCGCGGCCTTCCTGCTGACGCCGGTGTGGATCAATGGGGAGACCATCGCGCTCGATGGCGGCGGTTGGCTGACCGGCGGCTGCGCCACTGGCGGCGGGGCTGGTTGCTGAACCGGCGGCCGGGGACGCGGCGGCGGCGGCGCCGGTTCCGGATCGAGGGTCACAGTGATGGTCTTCTTGACCGGTCCGCTGTCCTTGAAGCCTTCCGGCAGGCGCAGCTTCTGGCCGGGCCGGATCGGGTCATCAAGCTCGAAGCCGTTTTCCTCGGCGATGGCGGGCGCCGCGACATTGAAGCGGCGGGCGATGGCGTAGAGGGTGTCGCCGCTCTGGACGACGTAGGCCTTGCCCTTGCTGGCCGGCCCCTTGAGCACCTGCCCGGGCTTCAACCGGTAGGGCTCTTTCAGATCGTTGTCGGCGGCCAGTTGCTTGCGGGTCGACCCCATCTCGCGGGCCACGGCGTCGAGGCCCTGCCCCGGCTTGACCGTATAGGTCTTCGGCTTGCCATCGACCGCAACGACGGGACCACCAATGCTGGTCACCGTCCGGGTTTCGGTCCGCGGCGGGGGCGGCGGCACATAGGGCTGCGGCTCAGGCTCGGGCGGCGGCGCAATGCTCGTCGTCTCGATCCGACCGCTGGAGGGGACCGCGGTCGGCGGGGTCTCGTCGTTGAACTCAGGCGCGGGCGCCGGCGGCTCGGCCTGGCGAACGGGATAGGCCGGCTGGCGCATCTCCAGACCCTGGGCGCCCTCGCCGGGCTCCTGCCCCTCCTGGATCGGGTATCGCGGCGCGGGGTTTGTGGCGCAGGCCGCCAAGGCCGCCGTGGACGCCGCGATGAGGATCGCTCGGGGTAGGAAGTGGGTCATCGCCGCTCCATTCGGTCAAACAGCACACCTGGCGTGATGCGCGTTAATCTCGCGTTAAGCACATGGCGACGCCGGTGAATTTATCGGCCGCTGAGAATGAAACCTGGGGACAGGTTCCACCGTTCGCCGGCCAGACTCAAGGTCACAATTCGCGCGCCACGCCGTCCAGCAAGGGGACAAAGCGAACCTCGCAAAGGGTTTCCTTGTGGAATCCTCCCTCGCCGTCTCCCGCATAGCGGATCAACTGCTGGACGGGCCCCTTACCCACCGGCGCCACCAGAACCCCGTCCGGTTTCAGTTGCGCCAGGAGAGCCTTGGGCTCATCCGGCGCCGCCGCTGTGACCATAATGCGGTCAAAAGGCGCCTGCTCGGCCCAGCCGATCCCGCCGTCGCCGAATTTGGTGATGACGTTCGTCAGGCCGAGCTTTCGGAAGCGTTCCTCGGCTTCGCCCAGCAGGGTGCGATAGCGCTCGACCGTATAGACCAGCCGGGCCATCCGGCTGAGGATCGCGGTCTGGTACCCGGACCCCGTGCCGATCTCCAGAACCCGCGACCGACGGTCCAGAGTCAGGGCCTGGCTCATCAGGCCGACGATGTAGGGCTGGCTGATCGTCTGGCCGCAGGCGATCGGCAGGGCCGAATCTTCCCAGGAGCGGTCCTTGAACAGGTCCGGGGTGAACATCTCCCGGGGCGTTTTCTCCAGGGCGCCCAACACCTTCATGTCGGTCACACCCTGCTCGCGCAGCGCCAGGATCAGGCGGGCGGCCCGGGTTTCGGCGGTATCGTCGTCGTCGGGCGTGGAACTGGTCATCAGAGCTTCGGGGGCGCTCCGCCGAGCACGCCCTTCATGGCGTGAACGGTTTCATTGTGGGTCAGGTCGATATGCAGCGGCGTCACAGAGATGCGCCCTTCATAGGTGGCGCGCAGGTCGGTGCCTTCGGCTGGATTGGACAGCTTTCCGGAGAAGCCCATCCAGTAGTAGTCGCGGCCGCGCAGGTCGGTGCGTTTCTCGGCGCTGCGGATATGCATGTCCCGGAAACCCTGGCGCGTCACCTCCACCGCCGTGACCTCTTCGGGAGGCCTGGAGGGGAAGTTGACGTTCATGATCACGTCCTTGGGCCAGCCGATCTCCAGCAGGCGCTTGACGATGCCCGGGCCGTAAGCCTCGGCGGTTTCCCAGTAGGCCTTCACCTCGTCGTGGAAGGCCAGCATCGACTGCGAGAGGGCGATCGACGGAATGCCCAGCGCCATACCCTCGATGGCCCCGGCGACGGTGCCGGACATGGTCACGTCCTCGGCGATGTTCTGACCGCGATTGACCCCCGACAGCACCAGATCCGGCGCCTTGCCCTCGACCAGGTTGCGGATGCCCAGCATCACGCAGTCCGTCGGGGTTCCGGTCACCGCCCATTTGCGCTCGCCGACCTTCCGCACGCGCAGAGGGTCGGCCAACGTCAGGGCCCGGCTGGCGCCCGATTGCTCATACTCGGGGGCGACGACCCAGACATCGTCGGTCAGGGCGCGGGCGATGGTCTCCAGAGCCACCAGACCCTCGGCATGGATGCCGTCGTCGTTGGTCAGCAGGATGCGCATCAGGCGTCGCCGCCGATGTGGGTCAGGCCGCCCATATAGGGCTGCAGCACCTCGGGAATGGCGATCCGGCCGTTCTCGTCCTGATAATTCTCCATCACCGCCACAAGCGTGCGGCCGACGGCCAGGCCCGAGCCGTTGAGGGTGTGGACGAAGCGCGTGCCCTTCTCGCCGGCCTTCTTTGACCGGGCGTCCATTCGCCGGGCCTGGAAGTCGCCGCAGTTGGAGCAGCTGGAAATCTCGCGATAGGTGTTTTGCGACGGCAGCCAGACCTCAAGGTCAAAGGTCTTGCGGGCTGAAAAGCCCATGTCTCCGGTACACAGCAGCATCGTCCGGAACGACAGGCCGAGCTTCTTCAGGATCCCCTCGGCGCAAGCCACCATCCGCTCATGCTCGGCGTCGGACTCTTCGGGCGTCGTGATCGAGACCAGCTCGACCTTGTAGAACTGGTGCTGGCGGATCATCCCGCGCGTGTCCCGCCCGCTGGCCCCGGCCTCGGACCGGAAGCTGGGGGTCAGGGCGGTCATCCGCAGCGGCAGGTCTTCCTCGGCGGTGATCGCGTCGCGAACGATGTTGGTCAGCGACACCTCGGCGGTGGGGATCAGCCAACGCTCGTCGGTGGTCCTGAACAGGTCCTCGGCGAACTTCGGCAGCTGGCCGGTGCCGAACATGGCGTCGTCCTTGACCAGCAGGGGCGGGCTAATCTCGGTGTAGCCGTTCTCGGTCGTCTGGACGTCGAGCATGAACTGGCCGAGCGCCCGCTCCAGCCGGGCCATCTGGCCCTTGAGCACGACAAAGCGCGAGCCGCTCATCTTCGCGGCGGCCTCGAAGTCCATACCCAGCGCGGCGCCGAGATCGACATGGTCACGGGCGTTATTGAGCCTCAGGGGTTCGCCATGGCGGCGAACCTCGACGTTTTCGGACTCATCGGCGCCGGCAGGGGTCTGCGGATCGGGGATGTTCGGCAGCGAGGCCAGCAGATCGCGCAGCTCGCCGCCGACCCGCGCCTCGACCTCGGCCTGGGTGGTCATCTCGCCCTTGAGGGCCTCGACCTCGGACATCAGCGCGGCGGCGCCGGCCTCATCCTTCTTCGCCTTGGCCTGGCCGATCAGTTTTGAGGCGTCGTTGCGGCGGCTCTGGGCCGCCTGCAGGGCCGTCTGGGCGGCGCGAAGCTGCTCGTCCAGCGCCAGGATCGCCGGGGTCTGCGCCGACAGTCCACGCGAGCTCCAGCCGGCGTCAAAGGCGGCGGGATTGTCTCGGATGGCTTTGATGTCGTGCATGGGTCTTGGCCGGTTGGTGGAAGCCGCCCTGTCTAGTCCGCGTTGCCCGGACGGGGAAGCCCTCGGGACCGGCTGACCTCAGGCCTTCTTCGAAAAATAGGTTTCTGCCTCGGCCGGGAAGGTCCTCGCCTTGACGTCGGCGGAATAGGTGGCCGCCGCCCGGTCGATCTCGCCCTTCAGATCGGCGTAGCGACGGACGAACTTCGGCGTCCAGTCGAACAGACCCAGCATGTCGTCGGTGACCAGGATCTGACCGTCGCAGCCGGCGCTGGCCCCGATGCCGATCGTCGGCTGCGGAATGGCCGCGGTGATGTCCCGGGCCAGTCCCTCGGCGACGCCCTCGACAACGACCGCAAAGGCGCCGGCTTCCGCCGTGGCCCGGGCCTCGGCAAGGATCTTCGCCCGGCCGTCCTCGTCGCGCCCCTTGGCCTTGAAGCCGCCGTCGACCAGAACCGCCTGGGGCCGCAGCCCGACGTGACCCATGACCGGGATGCCGCGCTGAACCATGTAGTGAATGGTGTCAGGCACTGTCGGCCCGCTCTCGACCTTCACCGCCTGGGCGCCGGTCTCCTTCATGATCCGGGCGGCGTTGTCATAGGCCGCCTCGGCGCTGCCTTCGTAGGAGCCGAAGGGCATATCGACCACAACCATGGCCCGGCGCGAGCCGCGCATGACCGCCTGCCCATGCAGGATCATCATTTCCATGGTCACGCCGACGGTGTTGGGCAGGCCGTGGACCACCATTCCGACGCTGTCGCCGACCAGCAGCAGGTCGCAGTGGTCATCCAGAATGGCCGCCACCGGCGCGGTATAGGCGGTGAGGCAGACGATGGGGTCGCCGCCCTTGCGGGCGGCGATATCCGGCGCGGCGAGGCGACGGACGGCTTCCTGACGGTGGGAGGACACTAGAACTCCTGGCTGGCCCGGGTAATCGCGAAGCCGATGGCCATAACACCCAGACCCGCCGTCATCCACAGCACTTCGGGGCTGACCGGCAGGGCGCCGAAACTGGAACTGGCCGTCACCACCTGATGGAACGCCTTGCCGAGCACGCCGGCCTGAGCGCCGGCTTCGGTTCCGGCGGCGCGCAGGAAGACCCCGGCGCCCATAAGCTGCATGGCCCCGACCGCCCCGCCGACAATGCCGGCGGCCGTGATCAGAACACCGCGCAGGGACCATCCGCGCTCCAGACGCGTCTCGACCTTGCGGGCGAACTGCTCCGCGTCGGCGAAGTGCGGCGGTTCCGCGAACATCCGGTCCAGCCGGGTTTCGAACTCAAGATCAGACATGACCCTGCCTTTCCGCTTCGCTTCCCGCACCTTCAGCAGGCGCAAGTCGAAGCCGGAGTTTATCCAAACCACGTTTGACATGGGACTTCACCGTACCCAAGGGGGCGCCGATCGATTCCGCTGCTTCCGCATGAGAAAGTCCTGCGCCGTAGCATAAAGACACACACAAACGTTCCTGTTCAGACAGGCTCTTCATGGCCTCGTCCAGATCGATCCGGCGCGCGGCGGAGACTTCCCCGCCATGGCCTTCGTCATCAGCCTCGACCTCTTCGGTCATCCGGCTGTCCTTGCGCCAGCGCCTTACATAGAGCCGGGCGGCGATACGCTTGACCCAGCCGGCGAAGGCGCCTTCTCCACGGAACTCCGAGATGCGCTCGAAGGCCGCGAGAAACGCATCCTGCGCGATGTCGTCCGCGGTCGAGGCTTGCGCCCCCATCCGCCGCAGCAGACCCCGGACGGATGAGCCATGACGACGCACCAGCTCTCCGAAGGCTGCCCGGTCGCCCGCCGCCGACAGGGCGGCGAGCTCGACATCGTGCATTCCGGCGATAGCCCTGGTCTGGGCCATGATTGAAGCTCCCCCTTCCAAGGTCCGTCAGATCAAGGCTGCTTGGACTTGTTGGGGTTGAAGAAGCTGAGGATCACGAATGTGACGCCGATGATGATCGGAATGGCGGCGACGCCGAGCGTCGGATGGAAAAAGTCCGCATCCTCGTAGCTCGAGAAGAAGCCGAGCACCCCGATGCCCACGCCGACGGCGATCCAGATCACCCCGGTGCGGATGTCGCTGAGGGCGGTCGGGGCGACCTTCACATTGCGGGTCATGGCCTCGATCATGTCCTGGGGCACTTCCTGACCGCGTTCGATCGCGGCGCGCATGGTGGCCTGCATTTCGCGGCGCTCCTTGCTCTTCAGGTAGGTCGGAACGATGACGATCGCGCCGATCAGGGCGAAAAAGCCCAGTGGGATGAGGAGTTCGGGATTGAAGTTGGTCATGGCGTTTGGCCCTTCCTGTATCGGTTAGCGCCGCGCTGATGCGTGCGTCCTTACTGATGAGAGGCGCCAACCCTCCCGATCGGATGCGATCGCCCGGATGAATTGTTTGTAAGGCGATCAGCGCCCGCGGATGGTCCGCTCACCGAGGGCCAGCAGGCTGAAAGTGACCACGAGCACAGCCCCGCCCAGAGTGAGGCTCTGGGTGACCGGAACCGCAATCGCCGCCAGCGCAGGCGCCGAGGCCCAGAGCACCAGGCCGCCAAGAGCGGCCACGCCGCCGACCGCGCCAAGCGACCGGAAGAGCTCGCGCCTGGCCACGCGTTCCAGCACCGCGGCGTTGAATGCAGTCTCCGCACGTTCCGGCCTGGCGGCGCCCAGAAACGCGGCGATTTTTTCGTCTGCTGTCTTGTCGTCGGGGCTCATGAGCCTGCTCCAAGTTTCGCCGCCAGCTTATCGCGCCCACGCGCCACATGCGACTTAACAGTGCCCAGCGGCAGATCGAGGGCCTGCGCCGCCTCGGCATGGGTCCAGCCCTCCCCGAGACAGAGGACCAGGGCGGCCCGCTGATCCTGGGGCAATTCCGCGAGGGCGACTTCAAGCGTCATCCTGTCCTCTGGTCCCACGTCGCCAGAGGCTTCCATCGCTGCTTCCCCGGCCCAAGCGTTGTCGCGAACCGCTGAACGCCGCGCCGACCGACCGGCGGTCAGCGCCTTGCGATGGGCGATGCCGAACAGCCAGGACCGGAATCCCGTCTCGTCCCGCAGCTTGGGCAGCTGCACCCAGGCCGTGACGAAGGTCTCCTGGGCGATATCGTCCGCCTCCGCCCAGGAGCCGTGAGACCGCCTCAGAAAGCCCCGCAAGGCCTGCTGGTGCATGTCCACGAGCCGGGCGAAGGCGATCTGGGAGCCGCCGCGCGCCGCCCGGACCAGGGGAGCGTCCATCAGTCACGCCGGGTCATCAGGGTCTGGACCAGATTGGCCAGAAACAGGGCGCCCATGACGAAGGCGACGATCAGAAAAGCCTCGCCGGCGCCGAAGATATCCATCGACGCAGCGGCCCCGAAACCGGAAGCCAGCGCCCCGAACAACACCACCGAATACCAGCCGCCGTAACGATAGCCGCGACGGTAGCGCCGGGCGGCCCGTCGGCTGTAGCGGTCGTCGCTGTCATCGAGATCGTCGACAGCCGCCTCGCGACCATCCAGCCGCTTCATCAGTTCGGCGGGCGGCTCCTGCCCCTTTTCGGCATAGGTTCTGATCAGGTTCAGGGTGTCGCGGTGACGCTGGTACCGGAGGATCTGGTCGAACGCGCCGGCCACAAACCAGGCCAGCGGAAACAGCAGCCACCAGTAGGAACGAAACAGGTCTTCCAAGATCTTGCCTCCAGCCCCGTGGCGATCATCGCCCGGTTTTGAAGACCAGTCGCCGCCGATCCTCGCCCTGGATGCATGCAACAGGAAAAAATCGTTCCAGACCTATTTGGTCGCCTTTTCCCTGATCGAAGCGATCTGGGCGGTGAAGTAGGGAGGATGACCCTGCCGCTTGAGGTCTCGGTCAAAGCTCTCCAGCAGCTTGATCGCCTCGGCGGTCTCGCCCTTGCGGACAAGTTGTTGCGCAAGGCTGCCGCGCACGTCCACCAGACTGGGCACGATTTCCAGCGCCTTGCGATTGGCCCGGATGGCCCCGTCCAGGTCGCCTGCGGCGTCGAGGCTGACCGCATAGTTGGCGAACAGGTCATAGGTGACCACCCCGCCCTCCTCGGCCTTGGCATAGGCCGGCAACGCCTCCCGGTGCTTGCCGGCCCGGGTCAGGGCGATGCCGAGTTTGGCCTGGGTGTTTGAATCGGTCGGATAGGCCTTCAGGTAGCCGGTGTAGTTGGCTGCCGCACAGCTGTAGTCCTGGCTGGCGAGACAGCTGTCGCCGTCGGCCAGACTGGCCGGTTCCGGCTTGGCGGGCGGCGCCGCACCCTCGCAGGATGCAGACAAAAGGGCCAACGCCCCGACAAACCCGATGGTGGCCATCCGCATCGCGATCATTCCCCCGACTATGCACGCCGCTTAACATACTCCGGCGAACGCCGTCAGCCCATCGCCGCCGCATAGCGATCAGGCTTGAAGCCAACCAGAAGCGCCCCTGCGCCTTCCAGCACCGGGCGTTTGATCATTGAGGGTTGGGCGACCATCAGGGCGATGGCCTTGGCCTCATCCAGATCCTGCCGGTCGGCCTCGGGCAGTTTGCGAAAGGTCGTGCCGGCCTTGTTGAGCAGGACCTCCCAGCCGACCTCGTCGCACCAGGTTTTCAGCTGTTCGGCGGTGACGCCCAACGCCTTGTAGTCATGAAACTGGTAGGTCGCGCCGTGCTCGTCCATCCAGCGGCGGGCCTTGGCGACGGTGTCGCAGTTCTTGATGCCGTACATATTCATCGCGCGATTCCCATCGATGCACCGCCAGATAGCCTGCCCCCGACGCCGGGGTCGAGATGAGGCGCCCGGGAATTTGGAACGCCACGCCGCGTCAGCCGTTGTCGGCTTTGACTCTTGGTCAAACCCAGCAGCGAAGAAGACTCTATGACCCACGGCCTTTCCCAGAACCATCGGGGGGCTCTGGCCTCCGGCTATCTCATCGCCCTGGGGATTCTGCTGGCGATAATCGGGGCCGTTCTGCTGATAGGCGGCGTCAAGCTGATCTCCGTCGGCGGATCGCCCTATTACCTGCTTGCCGGGATTGGCCTGCTGGCGTCAGGCGTGCTCATCGCCCTGAAGAAGCTCCTCGGCGCCTGGATCTACGTCGGCGTGTTCGCGGCAACCGTTCTCTGGGCGCTCTACGAAGTGGGGCTGCAGCCGTGGCCGCTGCTGCCGCGGGTCTTTGCACCGGCCGTGCTGATGCTCGCCGTCATCGCCGCCATTCCCCTGCTCACCCCGCCACGCGTCGGGCGGCTGCCGCTGCTGGCGACCGCGGGCGGGTTCGCTGCCTTCCTCGTTGTCGGCGTTCTGGCCATCAACATCGCCAATCAGCGTCGGAACGCCTCTCTGTTGCCGGCTGTCACCGCGGTCAGCGGCGAGGCCGATGCGGGCGGCGACTGGAGCGCCTACGGCGGCACCTATGGCGCACGGCGCTATTCGACCCTCAACCAGATCACCCCGGCCAATGTCGGCAAGCTGAAGCGCGTCTGGTTGACCCACACCGGCGACCTGCCCAGTGAGAAGGCCAATGGCAAATACGGCGCGGAAACCACGCCCCTGAAGGTTGGGGATCGCCTCTATCTCTGCTCGGCAAAGAACATCCTGATCGCCCTGAACGCCGCCACGGGCGCGGAGGTCTGGCGCTATGACCCCAAGGTGTCCGACAACTGGATTCCCTACACCGCCGCCTGCCGGGGGGTCAGCTACTACACCGCTCCTCAGGCCGCTTCCGGACAGGCCTGCAGCAACCGCATTATCGAGGGCACGCTGGACGGCCGCCTGATCGCCGTCGACGCCGATACGGGCAAGCCCTGCCAGGACTTCGGCGAAAACGGCGCCGTCGATATCAAGCGGGGCATGGGAGACGTCCATCCCGGCATGGTCTCGATGACCTCCGCCCCGACCATCATCCGGGGCGTCATCGTCACCGGGCAACAGGTCCTTGACGGCCAGGATCGCTGGGCGCCGTCCGGCGTCATTCAGGGCTTCGACGCCGTCACGGGCGAGCCGAAATGGGCCTGGGACATGAAGCAGCCCGACATCGCCCCGGCCGGCGCCGACGGCAGGACCTTCGCCCGCGGAACCCCCAACATGTGGACCACCGCGTCAGGCGATGAAGCCCTGGGCCTGGTCTACATCCCCCTTGGCAACTCGGCCGCCGACTACTGGAGCGGATCGCGTTCTCCGGAGGAAAACAGATACTCCTCATCCCTGGTCGCGCTCGACGCGACCACCGGCAAACCCGTGTGGTCTTTCCAGACGGTGCGCAAGGATGTCTGGGATTATGACCTCGGCTCGCAGGCGACCCTCGTCGACTATCCCGGCAAGTCCGGCCCCGTTCCGGCCCTGGTCCTGCCCAGCAAGCAGGGCGACATCTATATCCTCGACCGGCGCACCGGCCAGCCCCTGACGGGCGTTGAGGATCGCCGGGTGCCGGGCGGCGGCGTCGAGCCGGCCGAGCGTTCCCCCACCCAGCCGTTTTCCCTGTTCCACAACCTGCGTAAGCCCGACCTGACCGAGCGGTCCATGTGGGGCATGTCGCCGATCGACCAGATGCTCTGCCGCATCCAGTACCGCGAGGCGTCCTACAAGGGCTTCTACACCGCCCCGACGTCCGACAGGCCGTGGATCGAGTACCCCGGTTACAACGGCGGCTCCGATTGGGGCGGCGTGGCGGTCGATCCGGTGCGCGGCGTCATCGTCGCCAACTACAACGACATGCCCAACTACAACCGCCTGATCCCCCGCAAGGAAGTCAACGAGAAGGGCTGGATCCCGCGCGATCAGATGAAGCCGGGCGAACTGACAGCCGGCCCGGAAGGAGCAGGCGATCCGCAGGTCGGCGTCCCTTACGGCATTCAGGTCAACGCCGGCTGGCGGATGCCCTTCACCGGCCTCCTCTGCAAGGCTCCCCCCTACGGCGGCATCCGCGCCATCGATATCGGCACCGGCAAGACCCTGTGGGATCGCCCCCTCGGCACAGCCCGCAGGAACGGCCCCTTCGGTATCCCCTCGATGCTGCCGGTCAACATCGGTACGCCGAACAACGGGGGCGCAGTCGTCACCGCCGGAGGTCTGATCTTCGTCGCTGCGGCGACCGACGACCTGATCCGCGCCATTGATCTGCGGACCGGCAAGACTGTCTGGCAGGACAGTCTGCCGGCGGGCGGACAGGCGACCCCGATGACCTATGAGATCGGCGGCAAGCAGTATCTGGTCCTGATGACCGGCGGTCACCACTTCATGGAAACCCCGATCGGCGACGAGGTCATCGCCTGGGCTCTGCCGCCGGAGACCTGATCCAGGCCGCCTCGCCAGGGGGGGGCCTGACCGGCCGCTGTCAAATGCGGCCAGAAAGCGTCGAACAGTGCAACCTGTTCAGGGCATGGTCGTTGATCCGGTATGAAAGTGCTGGGCCCCCTTACCGTTCTTCTGATCAGCGTTTCGGCGCTACCGGTCGCCGCTCAATCCCTGGCGCCGCAGGAAGCCGCCGCCGGGCGTCAGGCGCCGTCCGACGGCCGACTGGACCCGCCGCTCACCAGCCCCGGCTCCAGCCGGTTCAACCCGTCCGCCGACGCCCTGCATCCCGAAGCCTTTGAGATGAAGTGGCGCGGTGAAGAGGGCGAATGGAATCTCTCGGCGGCGTCCCGTCTCGTGGAGGAATCTCGCGCCAACGCCGCTGACTTCCAGACCCAGGGCCTGTTCGAGACCGAGGCGGCGCTGGTTCGCAAGGTCGGCGACTTTCGCATCGGCGCAGCCGGCTACAGCGCCCGCGGCGTCGGCGACAAGGGCAAGCAGGCCCCCAAACTCGGCGCCATGCGCTGGCAGGGCAGCGCGGTCGGCCCCGTTATCGGCTATGACACCAATGTCGCCGGCAAGCCCGCGACGGTCTCGCTGCGCTGGTACCGGGAAATCGACGCGCCGGGCGAGAACGGCGACACTGTCTCCGCCTCCTTCAACATCCGCTTCTGATCAGGCCGGCCTGGCCGGAATTTTCAGGCCTCGCGCCACGGCAGGCCGCGCCATGCAGCGCTCCACCCAGGCAGGGACCTCCTTCAGGCTGTCGTAGTCCACAAGGTCTCCGGCCTCGTAGAATTTCACCAGATTACCGACCCATCCGACCATGGAGATGTCGGCGATGGTGAACTCGTCGCCCATGATCCACTCCCGGCCGGCCAGTCGCTGTTCGATGACTCCGAGCAGCCGCTTGGTCTCGGCGGCGTAGCGGTCGCGCGGCCGCTTGTCCTCATACTCCCGTCCGGCGAACTTGTGGAAAAAGCCGAGCTGTCCAAACATTGGCCCGATAGCCGCCATCTGGAACATCACCCACTGGATGGTCTCATACCGCCGCGCCGGATCAGCCGGCATCAGCGTGCCGGTCTTCTCGGCGAGATAAACAAGAATGGCCCCGGACTCGAACAGCGCCAGAGGCTTTCCACCCGGGCCGTCGGGGTCAAGGATCGCCGGGATCTTTCCATTGGGATTGAGCGACAGATACTCCGGCGTCCAGGTCTCATTGGCCCCGATGTCGATCAGATGAGGCTCGTAGGCCAGACCTGTCTCTTCCAGGGTGATTGAGACCTTCACCCCGTTGGGCGTCGGCAGCGAATAGAGCTGAAGGCGATCTGGATAGTGCGCCGGCCAACGCCGGGTGATCGGGAAATCGGACAGGTCGGTCATGCCAGGCTCCATGCAGCAGACGGTTGATTACGCCATCACCCTAGGCGGCGTCACGGGTTGAACGCCTCGTTCCAGGCTTGAGCACAGCCGGCTTCAGGAAGGATCGGCAGACGCGTCCGACCACCCCAGTTGCAGCGTCGTCGTCCACAGCCCCGCTTCGACACGATGCTGCAAAGCACTGACCCGGCTATCGCCATTGAAGGTCCGCCCAAGTCCAGCAAGCGTCACCAGGTCTCCCGGCCCAACGGTCGTCGTTCCCTGGGTTTGCACCTCGCCGCCCAGCCCTGACGATCCACTGCGGGTCAGGTCCATGGTCAGGATCGTGTCCCCGTAGGTCAGCACCAGATCGGGTTGATCGCCGGGCGCGGACCGCTGTTCAAAATCTTCCAGTGCCTCAACCTGCAGTCGCGCCTGTTGCGTCTGGCTGGAGCGCGCGCCCAGGGTATCGATCGTCCCCGAGAAGACCGGGGTTGTCTGCCCATCGTAGCCAAGGGCGATCGACAGTTTGGCGCCCATCGGGAACGCTTCGCCGGGGGCGACCGGGAATTCCCCGCCCTGCTCTTGCTCGACAACGATCATGGCCCGGCCCGGGTCCGAATAACTGGCCAGGACATCAATCCTCGCCACCAGGACCGAATGGTCGACTGCCTTGCCGTTGATCAGAATTTCAAAGGACGTCAGACCGCCCGCGCCGGAATTGGTCGCTGCCATAGACTATGGTCTCCACTGAACGTGCCCGGCACTGCGCCCGGCCCCCTGTGTCGGCCGATGCCCCCCCGGCGACAACAGCCCCTACGATACAGAGGCCATAAATCAACGCCAGCCTGTATTGCGCTCAATCCCAGGCCTGCCTGGAAAAATACCGGCGCGCGGCGGAGAGAAAGGCCGAGAGGTTGGGCAACCCTCTCTGATGCGCCGGAAAGACCAGATGTACCGGTAAATCAGCAGGTTCTTCCTCGATCAGGAGGCGCTTCAACCGCCCTTCCCCCAGATGCTGGGCCACCTGATAGGAGAGCACTCGGGTGACGCCCATTCCGCGAACGGCCGAGTCAATTGCCGCCTCGGCCGTATTCACTGACATCTGGGGCGAGACGGTCACCCCGGTCCGACCATCCCTTCCGAATCGCCACTCATTGGTCGAGCCGACCCCCTCGAAGCTGACGATCCTGTGGTGTTTCAGGTCGGCAGGCCGGTCGGGCACTCCCCTTTCGGCAAGATAGGACGGCGCTGCAACAACGATCCGTCGGGTCCGGGCGATCGGAACCGCAATCAGGGCGCTGTCGGCCAAGGGGCCGATCCGCACCGCCAGATCAAATCCCTCCTCGACCAGATGCACGACCCGGTCGACGAAGGTCATCCGGATGGTCAGTCCCGGATGCTCGACGGCCAGGGCCTCGACGATCGGCAGGATATGCAGTCGTCCGAACATCACCGGCGCGGTGAGAGACAATCTGCCGCCGGGCCGGGCGGCGTCACCCTTCAGCTGGCCGAAGGTCTGGTCCACGTCCGCCAGTATCGTCCGGCAGCGCTCGGCGAAAATCGCGCCCTTTTCGGTCAGGGCGACCGAGCGGGTCGTGCGGTTCAGCAGGGTAGCCCCGGTATCGGACTCACATTGCGCGACGGCCCGGGTCGCAGCCGCCGCAGACAGCCGCATGGCCCGCGCCGCGCCTGAGAAACTGCCTTGGTCGGCAACCGCCAGAAACACCCTCATCGCCACCAGCTGATCCATAGATTATTGCAATATCTGAAATTTTAATCTCCAGAAAGAGGCGATTATCCCGTCATTCGTCGTGCCCCATAACGGTCCCAAGGCAGCACCCCGCCGCCACAGCCGTAAGGAAACCACCATGACCAGACTGACCATCCCCAGCCGCGACAGCGCCAATGCCGCGTCCGCCCCCCTGCTCGACGCCGTCGAAAAGCAGCTGGGCCTCGTTCCCAACCTGTTTCATCTGGTCGGAACCAGCCCCGCCGCTCTGGGCGGCCTGCTCGGTCTCAGCGGCGCCTTGGCCAAAACGCTGGATGTGAAGACCCGGGAGCGCATCGCCCTGGCCGTGGCCGAGGTCAACGGCTGTGACTACTGCCTCTCCGCCCACAGCTACCTGGCCCTGAACCTGGCCAAACTGGACCGGGAGGAGATCGCCTTGAACCGCCGGGGCCGCTCTTCCGACCCTCGCGCTGACGCAGCTGTCGCCTTTGCCGCAAAGGTCGCCACCCATCGCGGCAAGGTCTCCGACGGTGATATCGCCGCCGTGAAACTGGCCGGCTTCAGCGAGGCCCAGATCGTCGAGATCGTCGCTCTGGTCGCCGAAAACGCCTTCACAAACTTCGTCAACAATGTCGCCGACACCGAGATCGACTTCCCCGTTGTCCGCGCAGACCGGGCCGCCTGAACAGACTGCTGTAGGCCGTCGCCCCACCGGCGGCGGCCCTCACGTCCCTTCACCGCCCCCCTTCAGTCAGAGACCGAGCATGAGCCACGCCTTTCTGGATATCGTCGCCACGCCTGCGGTGATGGCCGAGCAGACCGCCAACGGCAGCCGCGCCGCCTACGAGCGAGTGAGCCGGGGCGAGGTCACCCACGATCGACTGGGCGAGGACGAGGCCGCCTTTATCGCCGCCCGGGACAGCCTCTATATGGCGACCGTCTCGGAGACAGGCTGGCCCTATCTGCAGCACCGCGGCGGCCCCGTGGGCTTTCTCAAGGTGATCGACGAGCAGACCCTCGCCTTCGCCGACTTCTCCGGCAATCGCCAGTATGTCAGCCGGGGCAATCTGCGCGGCAACGACCGCGTGTCCCTGTTCCTGATGGACTACCCCGCGCGCCGGCGACTGAAGTTGCTCGGCCGCGTGACCCCGATCGACTTTGAAGCCGAGCCGAAGCTCCGCGAAGCGCTGACCGAAGCCGGCTATCGGGCTCGGGTCGAGCAGGGCTATCGAATCTCGATTGCCGCCTTTGACTGGAACTGTCCCCAGCACATCACCTCCCGCTACACGGAAGACGAACTGGCGATCGCCATGGCCCCGGCGCTTGAGCGCATGAGCCGACTTGAGGCCGAAAATCAGGCGCTCCGCGCCAGGCTGAATCGCACCACCCCGGAGACTCCTGAATGACCTCGCGACCGCCGCTTCCCCCCTTCACCCTGGAGCAGGCGACGATCAAGGTCCGCCTCGCCGAGGATGCCTGGAACAGCCGCGACCCCGCCCGGATCGCACTTGCCTACACATCGGACAGCCGGTGGCGAAACCGGTCGGAATTCTTGTCCGGCCGAGCCGCCATCGAGACTTTCCTCGCTGCGAAATGGCGCAGGGAACAGGAATACCGTCTGATCAAGGAGCTATGGGCCACCGCCGGAAACCGCATCGCCGTGCGGTTCGTCTACGAATGGTGCGACGCTGGCGGCGCCTGGTTCCGCTCCCATGGCAACGAGAACTGGCTCTTTGACGCAGACGGTCTGATGGCCGAGCGGCACGCCAGCATCAACGATGTACCCATCGCCGCCGGTGATCGCCTGTTTCTCTGGGATCGGGCCGGACCTCGACCCGTTGACCATCCCGACCTGACCGCTCTGGGGCTCTAGCCCGCACACGGTCACCGATCTGAAGTCCCGTAGCGTTCGTCCTCTCGTGACTGGAACGCGCCATGATCCTGGAGCCTTATAGAGATCACGCTTCTCCTTTGCTCCGGATCGGACAGTCATGTTGGTCAGAACGCCCGGCCTCGCCATCCTTCTTGCCACCGTCCTCGCCGCCTGTTCGCCGCCCCAGAAGCAACCGCCGGCCGATCCCGCATCCGCACCAGCCACGCCGGTGACGACCCCGACGCAGGCTCCGAATTTGCCGGACGGAGAAGCTTCCATTCCAACCATGATCTCCTGCGAGGCCCAGATCGGGGCCGGACCGGCAAAGGTGCTGGTCGATCGCTGTCGCTCGGTCTCGCCGGCCACCCGTCCGCCTTGCAATGCCGCAAACAGCTGCGCCCTGATCCGTGACGAGATCGCGCGGAGCTGCAGCCTGTTCGGCGCCGACGCTGACCGGACGCCGGGCTGTGATACAGCCCCCACCAGCGCTGAGGCCGCTGCTGATGTCGTCCGTCGCTACTACGAAGCCATCGCCGCCCGCGACTACGCCACCGCCTACAGCCAATGGGGCGACGACGGAAAGCACAGCGGGCAGACCTACGAGTCCTTTGCCGCCGGCTTCGCCCGGACCCGCTCCGTCACCCCGACGATCGGGACAGCCAGCGATATCGAAGGCGCCGCGGGCTCGCTCTACGTCACCGTTCCGATCACCCTCGACGCGGTCCAGAACGACGGGACCCGCCAGCATTTCACCGGGGAGTACGTCATTCGCAGGGTCAACAATGTCGACGGCGCCTCCGCCGAACAGCTGCGCTGGCACATCGGCTCGGCGTCATTGCAGCCGGTGAAATAGCAGCGTTGAGGCGCCGGCGATCCCGCCGCCGGCGCCGTCAGCTTCAGAAGGCCAGCTGGATTCCGAGGGTATAGGCCCGGTCGGTCACGCCATAGGTCGGATTGTAGTTATAGCTTCGGCCGCTGTCGGTGCCGGAGGGCAGGAACGGGCCTTCGTTGTCGAAGATGTTCCTGACCGTTCCGAAGATCTTGAGGTCCTTGTTGCGGGGCAGCGGATAGAACTTCACGCTGATGTCGTGGCGCAGATAGGCGTCGACGTTGAGGTACAGCGGATCAGTGATGCCGGCGGTCTTGAAGGCCGCCGCCATCTCGTTGGAATCAACCGCTTCGCCGATGTAGGTCGTCGTCCATTGCGCTGACCACTGGCGCTCGCGCCAGGCCAGGCTGACCCTGGCCTCATCCTTGGAGGTCCCGACCTCGCCCAGATAGTCGCTGGTTTTGACCCCCAGAACGCCATCGTAGTCCTGCTCGAGTTCAAGCCGGTGGCCGTAGTTGATCTTGGAGGTGAAATCGCCGGGAACGCTGAACTGCTCCAGGTCGAACCGGTAGCGAAGCGCAACATCGATACCGCTGGCCCTAAGGTCGTTGAGGTTCTCAGTCCGGTTGAGGATGCGAGTGATGTTGCCGTCGGCGTCGCGGGTGATGGCGTCACAGAAGGTGTTGTTCAGATTGGCCGCCGAATAGCATTCCAGCAGGAGATCACTGCTCCCGAGGGACGAGATCGCCCCTTCGACCTTGATGTCATAGTAGTCGACGCTGACTTCCAGACCGGGGACAAAACGCGGCTGATACACCAGCCCCAGGGTCAGGGTGTCGGCGGTTTCCTCCGACAGATTGGCGTTGCCGCCATTGGGGTTGTTGAAGTTGAAGTCCGTCTGCACGAACACCCCGCCGTTGGCGATGGCCGAAGCGACGCCCGGGTCCAGCCGGCAGTTCTGGGCGATCTGGCCGGTCGTCGCCGCTGTCACACCGCTGCAGAGATCGGTCACGGTCTCGAAGTCATCCCGGGGCGGCGAGTACAGCTCGGAAGTGTCCGGGGCCCGCTGGGCCCGGCTGAGCGCAGCCCGGAACCGCAGATCCTCGACCGGCGCCCACTGCACCCCAAGCCGGTAGCTGGCTGTGGTGTCGACGTTGTCGAGATTGTAGTGGGCGAAGCGCACCGCGCCATCGACCTCCAGGCGGTAGGCCATCGGCATGTCGCGAAGCAGCGGAACGGAGACTTCGAAGAAGGCCTCCTGCGCCTCGATCTTGCCTGCGTACTCCGGAATGTAGGCGTAGTTGGTCAGGCCATTCTGGGTCAGCACATCGGTGGTGGTGCCGGTCTTCTCCCGGCGTACCTCGAAGCCAAAGGCCGTCTCGACCGGCCCGGCCGGCATCTGGAACAGGGTTCCCGTCGCATAGGCCTCGAAGGTGTCGAGGCGGTTCTTGGGTCGGTACCAGACATTGGCGCGAATATAGTCGGCCATGTCGGGCGTGATCGCGCCAACGCCGAACAGGTTGAGCGGCACACAGCCGTCCGCCCGGGCGACCGCGCTCTTGCACTGGGTAACGCCGCCGACGGTCTCGGCATCCAGGGCATACTTTACGTTCTGCAGGTTCAGGCCGTTGTTGCGCGACTGGAAGCCGTCGAATTCGCCGTAGCCATAGGTGGCGAACCAGTCCCAGCCGCCGAACACCGTGCCTTCAGCGCCCACCCAACCGCGCAGGGTGGTGCGGCGGTTGTAGATTTCCTGTGGCCCGACCTCGGTCATCCGGCGGCGAAAGCTGATGCTGGCCGACGACGACGCATAGATGGTCGGGTGCACAAAGGGATTGCTGCGGGCGATATTGCCGATGGAGAACTCGTCGTTCACCCCGAAGGTGATGGTGTTGCTCAGGGCATAGGCCTCACGGGTCGAGTCCGTCTCCACCCGCGAGCCCAGGAACTGGCCCCAGACCTTCAGATTGTCGTTGACGTCAAACGACAGCTTGATGGCGCCGCTGGTGTATTCCGCCGGGGTGATCAGCGTCCCGTTCTGGCGGGTGTCATAGCCGTTGACCGCCGTGACAAAGCCCGAATGCAGCCCGGTGTCGTCAAAGTAGAAGTTGCTCGCCCGGAACCGGCCGCCCGGTATGTAGGTGCTCAGGTCCGGCCCCGACAGCGTGTTGGTCGATGAGCTGTAGGACACGGACCGCAGGGCCCGATCACGCTCGGCCGCCTTCAGGGCGTTCTGGCGTTCGTAGGTGGCGCCGACCATCACATACAGGCGATCGTCGACGAACCGGCCGCCGGCCGCCGCCGAGTATTCAATGGTGCTGCCGCCGCCGGCGTCCGTGGTTCCGGCCACGACCCGGGCGCGCACGCCGTCCATCTTGCTCTCGGTGATGACATTGACCACGCCCGACACCGCATCCGAACCGTAGATGGCCGAGGCGCCGCCGGTGGTGATCTCCACCCGGTCGACGAAGAACTCCGGGATCGAGCTCAGGCTGACCGTGTTGCGATTGCCGGCATTCGAGACAGTCCGACGACCGTCGATCAGGGTCAGGGTCCGGTTTTCACCGAGCGAACGCAGGCTGATCGTGCTCAGGCCGTTGTCCTGCACCGAGCTCTGGCTGGTCGTCAGGTTGATCCCGATGTCGACGCCCGGAAGATCGCTCAGCGCCTCGCCAAGGTCGCCGTAGCCGCTCTCCAGAATGTCCTCGCGGCCCAGGTCAACCGTGGGGGTCAGGCTTTCGAAGGTGGTCTGACGCAGGCGCGAACCGGTCACCACAAACTCGTCCACCACGCCTTCAGGGACTGGAGCTACAGACGGGGCGCCGCCCGACGTCGGCACAGCTGTGGTCCGGGAGCGCACGATCAGGGCGCCGGAGCCGTCCTCAACGACATCCAGGTCACTCTGGGCGGCCAGACGGCGCGCCGCTTCCAGCGGGGTGTAGTCGCCCTTGACCGCGACGGCCTGGCGGCCGGCGACCGAGGCCGGAGAGAACAGGATATTGACGCCGGTTTCCTTGCCCAGTTCCCGCAGCGCCGCGCCAAGCGGCTGTGCCGCAACATCGACGCTGACGGCTTGCGCCCAACCGGCGCCGGCGAACAGCAGCACGCCACACGCGGCCGAACTGGCCAGAACCCGGCGCAGTGCGCCCCTGTTTCCAAGTTTCATGACTATCCCCTCCGCCCTGACTTTCCAGGGCTTCAGGAGGTCAGACGACGGAGGCTGATTTTTCCTCAGCAGTTTTTTTCAGCCGCCTGAACTTCGTTCAATGACCAGCGTGCCGCCCACATCCCTGACACCCAGATCAAGAAGCGTTGCGGCGGATCGGGCGAAGGCCTCGTTGTCGCCCGTACGATAGACGCCGCTGATCCGCATCCGGCCCAGCGCCGGGTCCGGCAGGCGGATTTGCCGGTGGCTGTAGCGGTTCATTTCCTCGACGGCCTCGGCCAGGGTCTGGTCCTCGAACACCGCCTGGCCAAAGCGCCAGGCCGTCGCCGTCTGGGCGTCGGCCGCGACGGGCCGCGCGACCACGCCGGGCAGGAGGGTCAGTTTCTGCCCGGCCCTGGCCAGCATCCGGCTGGACGGCTGCCCGGCCGTCATCACCTGAAGTTCGCCCTCCACCGCGACGACGGAAACCGTGGTCCCGCCAAGGCGAACGTCGAACGATTCTCCACCGCCCCCGATCACCTCTCTGCCCGCCGCCTCGACGACGAAGGGCCGGGAGGGGTCACGCGCCGCCTTGAAGAAGGCCCGCCCGCGAAGCAGCGTCACCCGCCTCTGACGACGATCGATCTCGACCCGCACCTTGCTTTCGGCGTCCAGCAGAATGGACGAGCCATCTTCCAGATTGATCCGGCGTGTCTCGCCAATGCCCGTTGCATAGACGGTCGGCGCCATCACCATCCAGCCGACGCCGGCCACCGCCACGCCCAGTCCGGCCATCACCGCCCGCCGGTCCAACTGAAAGCCGCGACGGGCTTTGGGCAGCTCATGCTTCAGCGAGCCGGCCAGTTCGAATGTGGCGGTGACGGCGTCGAAGCTGGCCCGGTGGTCTTCCGATTGCGCCAGCCAGGCCTGGAAGTCGGCCTCACAGGCATGATCCCGCTGTTCGTTGCGCAGACGCGCCAGCCATGCCGCCGCCTCCGCCCGGATTTCCTCACGCTTGCCGGCTGTCATGACCCACTCACCACTGTTCGGTCCAACCGGTCAGGAACAGGGCCGCCTTCGCCACATGCTTCTCCACCGCGCTTACGGATATCCCGAGGTGTTCGGCGATCTCCCGATACTTCAGACCCTCAAGCCGGTGAAGCAGAAACACCTCGCGCGTCCGCGGACTCAGCTTCTGCAGACCGGCCTGTAATCTGGCTAGACGTTCGCGGGCCTCAAAAACCTCATCCTGAAGAGGCGAGTCATCGGAAATATCTTGCGTCTCGGCTGAAAGCCCGCCGCGTCTCAGCGCCTGTCGGCGTCCATCCAGAGCCAGATTGACCGCTGTGCGGGCCAGAAAGGCGTCGGGACTGTCGACCTCTCGCCTCTGGCGATACTCGAGCATGCGGACAAAGGCGGACTGGACAATGTCCTCCGCCTCATCCCGGTTTCGGGTGATCCTTGAAATCCGGCGCAGCAGGCCCGGCCACATCGGCCGCCGGTCGTCTTCAGCCACAGACTTGTCCCCGCACCACAGGCGTCGAATTGCGTAGCAACCCGGACGGTCTGTCAAGCGACACCGTCTCCCCCCGACCGTGCTGTCGCAAAACAGACTTTTCAGGGAACCCATCGCCCGCCCGTGCGTCAAATGCCGACAGGGAGGACTGCATGCTGACCCGACTTTGTATCAACGGAACCGACTACGACCTTGAACACGACCCGCGAACCACAGTCCTTGACGCCCTGCGCAATCACCTGGGCCTGACCGGTACAAAGAAGGGTTGCGACCATGGCCAATGCGGGGCCTGCACGGTCCTGATCAACGGCCGGCGGATCAACAGCTGCCTGACCCTCGCCTGCATGCATGACGGCGACGAGATCGTCACCATCGAGGGTCTGGGCGAACCTGGAAGTCTGTCCGCGCTGCAAGCGGCCTTCGTCAGTCACGACGGTTTCCAGTGCGGCTACTGCACGCCCGGACAGATCTGTTCGGCGACGGCCATGCTCGAGGAGGCCAGGGCCGGGTGGCCCAGCCATGTCTCTGACAGCCTCTCGGGCGAGGTCGCCCTGACCGATGAGGAGATTTCCGAACGGATGAGCGGCAACCTCTGCCGTTGCTCGGCCTACAGCAACATTGTCGACGCCATTCGCGACGTCGCGGGCGTGGCGAAATGAGGCCCTTCGACTACAGCCGCGTCACCTCGACCGGCGACGCCACCGCCGCCGCGGCCGAAGGCGCGACCTTCATCGCCGGCGGCACCAACCTCCTCGACCTGATGAAGCTGGAGGTCATGGCGCCCGATCGCCTGGTCGACATCAATCACCTCGATCTTGGCGGCATCGAGCACAGGAGCGAAGGCCTGAGGATCGGCGCCCTGGTGACCAACAGCGACCTTGCGGCCGATGACACGGTGCGACGGGACTATCCGGTTCTGTCTCGCGCCCTGCTGGCCGGCGCCAGCGGCCAACTGCGCAACAAGGCGACCACCGGCGGCAATCTGCTGCAGAGGACCCGCTGCTATTATTTCTACGACACCGCCATGCCCTGCAACAAACGCGAGCCGGGCAGCGGCTGCCACGCCATAGGCGGCTTCAACCGCATCCACGCCATTCTCGGCGCCAGCGATCACTGCATCGCCACCCACCCCAGCGACATGGCCGTCGCCATGCGAGCCTTGGGCGCCCGGGTCGAGGTTCAATCCCCGACCGGCGACACAAAGACCCTCGATCTGGGCGAACTTTACCGCCTTCCCGGAGACACCCCTTCGGTCGAAACCTGCCTGCAGCCCGGCGACCTGATCACGGCGGTGGTGCTGCCCTCCCCGGCCGGCGGAACACAGATCTATCGAAAGGTCCGTGACCGGGCCTCCTACGCCTTCGCCCTGGTCTCGGTGGCGGCGGTGGTGTCGGTTGAAGACGGCGACATCAGCAGCGCCGCCCTGGCTTTTGGCGGGCTGGCCCCCATGCCCTGGCGCGACGCCGAGGTTGAGGCCGTCCTGATCGGCGAGCCCCCGTCCGAGCTCCTGTTCGACAAGGCGGCCGACGCCCTGCTCTCGGCGGCGAAAGGCCGGGGCTCCAATGATTTCAAGATTCCCCTGGCCCGACGCACCCTGAAAGCCGTGCTGCGCCAGGCCTGCGAACAAGGGGGCGAGGCATGACTAGGACGCTGAAAATGGATGCGCCCTTCCGCGACCATCGTCTGGACCAGATGCCACAAGGCCTCACGGGTCAGCCGCTGGATCGGCCCGAAGGCCCCCTCAAGGTGTCCGGTCGCGCCCCTTACGCTCACGAATACCACCTGGAGAATTGCGCTCACGGCGTCCTGGTCCGCGCGACCATCGCCAAGGGCCGGACCACCGACCTTCAGGACGCTCCGGTAAAGGCCATGCCTGGCGTGCTGGGCGTGTTCAGCGGCGATCGCTTCCTGCGCAACCCGGCTCAGGGCGGCGCGGACGAGGCCCCGGTCCAGCCCGGCAAGGAGATCGCCTACTTCGGTCAGCCGATCGCTCTGGTGGTCGCCGAGACCTTCGAACAGGCCCGCCACGGCGCCCAGAACTTGCAGGTTCAGTACGACGCCGCCCAGGACGCCGAGCTTGATCCCGCCTCGGCCTCAACCATCGAAACGCCGGACAAGAAGCAGGTCGATCAAGGCGATCTGGACGCGGCGATGAAGGCCGCTCACGCCATCATTGAGGCGGACTATACGACACCTTCGCAGAACAGCGCGGCGATGGAGCCTCTGGCCTCGGTGGCCAGTTGGGATGGCGACAGCCTGACCCTCCACGGCTCCTACCAGATGCTCAAGTACAATCGAAACGAGCTTGCGGACTCCCTCGGCATCGATCCTGAAAACGTCCGGATCATCTCCCCCTATGTCGGCGGCGGGTTCGGCTCGAAGCTGGGCATCGCCCCCGAAGCTGTCGCCGCCGCCATCGCGGCAAAGGCGCTGGGGCGCCCCATCAAGGTCGCCATGACCCGGCCCCAGGTCTTCGAGACGACCGTGCGACGCAGCGAGACCCGCCAGACCATCCGCCTGGCGGCGAATGCGGAGGGGGTGCTGAGCGCCCTGTCTCACGAGTCCCGGGTGTCGAACCTGCCGGACGAGGCCTTCTCCGAGCCGGTCGCCCAGGCCACCCACTTTCTCTACGGCGGCGAGAACCGGCGGGTGGTCCACGAAGTCGCACGGGTCAATCTGACCTGCGCCGGCTCGATGCGGGCGCCAGGGGAGGCCGTGGGCATGCTGGCGCTCGAGAACGCCATGGACGAACTGGCCGACAAGCTGGGGCTCGACCCGATCACCCTGCGCAAACGCAACCTGCCGGACCACCATCCCGAAAGCGATATCCCCTACTCCTCCCGCAAGCTGGTCGAATGCCTGGACGCCGGCGCCGACCGGTTCGGCTGGTCAGAGCGCGCCGGTCCGGGCATGCGTCGTGAGGGCGACTGGTTCGTCGGCATGGGCGTGGCGGTCGCGGCGCGAAAGAACATCCTGTCCGAATCCAGCGCCCGGGTGACGCTCTCGGCCGACGGACAGGTCACCGTTCAGACCGACATGACCGACATCGGCACCGGCTCCTACGCCATCCTCGGCCAGATCGCCGCCGATATGCTGGGGGTTCCGATCGAGCGCGTCGACGTCCAGCTTGGCGATACGACGTTTCCCCCGGCCGCTGGTTCAGGCGGCTCCTGGGGCGCATCCTCCGCGGGCTCTTCGGTCTTCCTGGCCTGTGAGGACATCCGCGACCAGATCAGCAAAAGGCTGGGCTGCGCCTCATCTGATCTCACGCTCAAGGACGGCGCGGCGATTGTCGGTCAGGACCGGCGGCCTCTTGAGGAGGTGCTGGGCGCCAAACCCCTCGTCGCCGAGGGCAAGATCGAGCCGGGCGACACCAGCGATGACGTCAGCCAGGCCTCCTATGGCGCTCACTTCGCCGAGGTCGCGGTAAACGCCGATACCGGCGAGGTCCGCGTCCGCCGGATGCTCGGCGTCTTCGCCGCCGGCCGCATTCTCAATCAGAAGACGGCGCGCTCTCAATGCCTTGGCGGAATGGTCTTCGGCATCGGTGCGGCCCTGACCGAAGAGATGGTCCATGACCGGCGGGATGGTCATATCGTCAATCATGACCTGGCCGAATATCATCTGCCGGTGAACCTTGACGCGCCCCAGCTTGAGGTCGCTTTCGTTGAGGAGCGCGACGACTGGGCCAGCCCCCTGCAGTCCAAGGGGATCGGCGAACTGGGCATCGCCGGCGCCGGGGCCGCGATCACCAACGCCATCTTCAATGCCTGCGGCGTCCGCGTCCGCGACTATCCCGCGACCCTGGACAAGATCTTTCCCTACCTGCCCGACTAACGCCGTCCCGTCGGGAGCCGCGCCGGGACAACTTTCATAGGCTGGCTCTATGCCGCACATGAAATATCATGATTATCTTTATCGGGGACCGGGCGGTACAGGTCTGGACATCAGGACGCCGGTGACCGCGCCGGGCTGAAATCGCCAACTGTCAGGTCGCGCCCAAACGGCGTTGCGGCCGCCAGTGAAGCAACAGCCCGTTTCGATTTCGGCCTCCGTGCAAAGACTTGCCAGAACCGGAGTCCCCCATGGACGGAAACGACATCGCCCAGCCCGCCTCGAAGTGCCCCCTCAAGCATGGCGTCAGATTTCACACCAGCTTCGGCGGCCGCTCGAACCGCGACTGGTGGCCCAATCAGCTGAACCTCAAAATCCTCCACCAGCACACCGCCCTGTCCAGCCCGATGGCGCCGGCCTTCAACTATGCCAAGGCCGTCGAGACCCTCGACGTCGAGGCCCTGCGCCAGGACCTGATCGCCCTGATGACCGACTCCCAGGACTGGTGGCCGGCCGACTACGGCCACTACGGCCCCTTCTTTGTCCGCATGGCCTGGCACAGCGCCGGCACCTACCGCACCGGCGATGGCCGCGGCGGCGCGGGCTCGGGCACGCAGCGGTTCGCCCCCCTCAACAGCTGGCCCGACAACGGCAACCTCGACAAGGCACGCCGCCTGATCTGGCCGATCAAACAGAAGTACGGCAACAAGATCTCCTGGGCCGACCTGATGATCTTCGCCGCCGACGTCGGCATGGAGACCATGGGCTTCAAGACCTTCGGCTTCGGCTTTGGCCGGGAAGACGTCTGGGAGCCGGAGGAGGACGTCCACTGGGGTATCGAGGACACCTGGCTGGGCGATGAGCGCTACAAGGGCGACCGCGAACTGGAAGACCCGCTGGCCGCTGTTCAGATGGGCCTGATCTACGTCAATCCCGAAGGCCCCAACGGCAATCCTGATCCGATGGCCGCGGCGCGCGACATCCGCGAAACCTTCGCCCGCATGGCCATGAATGACGAGGAAACCGTCGCCCTGATCGCCGGGGGCCACACCTTCGGCAAGACTCACGGCGCCGGCGACGCCGCTCAGGTCGGCGTTGAACCGGAGGCCGCCGGGATCACCGAGCAGGGCTTCGGCTGGCGCAACAGCATGGGCAGCGGCAAGGGCGTCGACACCATCACCAGCGGCCTTGAAGGCGCCTGGACCCCCAATCCCATCCAGTGGGACAATGGCTACTTCGACACCCTGTTCGGCTTCGAATGGGAACTGACCCGCAGCCCGGCCGGCGCCCACCAGTGGACTCCGACGGACGCAGCCGCCGCAACCCTGGTGCCGGACGCCCATGACGCCTCCCGCCGCCACGCGCCGATGATGGCCACCACCGACATCGCCCTGAGGGTCGATCCGGCCTATGCGGTGATCTCCAGGCGCTTCCATGAAAATCCCGACCAGTTCACCGACGCCTTTGCCCGCGCCTGGTTCAAGCTGACCCACCGCGATATGGGTCCCGTCGCCCGCTACCGCGGTCCGCTGGTCCCGAAGGAAGAGCTGATCTGGCAGGATCCGGTCCCGGCTGTCGATCACGCCCTGATCGACGACAGGGACATCGTCGAGCTCAAGGGCCGCATCCTGGCCTCGGGCCTCGGCATCGGCCAGTTGGTCGCGACGGCCTGGGCCTCGGCCTCGACCTTCCGTGGTTCCGACAAGCGCGGCGGCGCCAACGGCGCCCGCATCCGCCTCGCGCCTCAAAAGGACTGGGCGGTCAATCAGCCGGCGCAGCTGGCCACCGTTCTGGGTGTTCTCGAGGGCGTCCAGGCGGCCTTCAACGCCGCCCAGACCGGCGACAAGCGGGTCTCTCTGGCTGATCTGATCGTGCTGGGCGGCTGCACCGCGGTTGAACAGGCCGCCGCCAACGCCGGTCACCCGGTCAAGGTCGCCTTTACCCCCGGCCGCACGGACGCCACCGACGAACAGACCGACGTGGAAGCCTTCTCCGTCCTCGAGCCGATCGCCGATGGTTTCCGCAACTACCAGAAGAAGGCCTACAGCCTGACCACCGAGGAGCTTCTCCTCGACCGGGCTCAACTCCTCACCCTGACCGCTCCGGAAATGACCGTGCTGGTCGGCGGCATGCGGGTGCTGAACGCCAACACCGATCAGTCCCCCCACGGCGTCTTCACTCAGCGGCCTGAAACCCTGACCAACGACTTCTTCGTCAACCTGACCGACATGCGCACGGTCTGGACGGCGACGTCTGAAGAGGAATCAGCGTTCGAAGGCCGCGACCGGACCACCGGCGAACTGAAGTGGACGGCCACCCGCGCCGACCTGATCTTCGGCTCGAACTCCCAGCTTCGGGCCCTGTCGGAAGTCTATGCCCAGTCCGACTCCGGGCCCGCCTTTGTCGAGGCCTTTGTCGCGGCCTGGACCAAGGTCATGAACCTCGATCGCTTCGACCTCGCCTGAGGTCGGACAATGCCGGGCGCCGCTCTGTTGGGCGGCGCCCGGACTACTTCACCGACGACCTCACCAGCGCTTCCAGCGCCGCCACGTGATCGCGGAACGCCACACGCCCCTTGCCGGTCACGGCGATCCAGGTCCGCTGCCGGCCGTCGACCGTTGCCTTGCGAAGCGACAGATACTCGGCCCCCGCCAGCTGGCTCAGATGCTTCGACAGCACAGAGTCGCTGACCTCCAGCATCTCCCGCGCCTTCGAGAACTCCATGTCCGTCACATTGCTCAGCAGCGCCATCAGCTGCAGTCGTGTTGGCGGATGAATCAGCGGATCGAGCTGGGCTGTCATTCCCTGCCCGCCAGTTCGCGCCGATAGACCCGCTCCCACCACAGGCTCATCAAGGTGGCGACGGGCAGCATCAGCGCCCCCAGCACCAATGGCGCCCACCAAAGACCAAGCAGGCGCGCCGACGCCAGCGCCAGCAGAAGCACCGACACCGCCACCACGGCCATGGCGATGGCCACAATCCTTGTCTTCCCCGGCCTGTAGCCGTTGACGAAGAAGCCGTCCCGCTTGCGATCGCGAACAATGATCCACCGCAGGACCAGGATGCAGAGGACGAACGTCCCGACCTGCAACAGCATCGGCAGCGCGTAGCTGGCGATCAGGATTCCGAGAACCGCCCCCACCGACGCATGCCGGGCCAGCGACCATCGCGCCTGCCCCGCCAGCCGCTCCCGGGACGTCTGCAGCGCGGCCAGCGCCTCGCGGGCCTCATCCTCATCCATGTCCGTCTGCTCCTGCCGGTTCAGACGAGACCTAGCATCACTTTCCACATCGTCAAGTTATGACTTGACGTATTGGAAAGTGATGCTCATTTTCCAGATTGGAAAGTCACCAATGCGAGGACCCGACGATGATGGCGCTGCAACTGGCCTGGCTGGCGATAATGGCTGTGGGCATGACCGCCTGGGTCCTGCTCGACGCAAGGCGTTACCGCCGCTTCGCCCTGATCGAGGACACCGTCGCCCGTCAGCGCTTCTATTGGCGCTGGACCCTCGAGAGTTTTGTCATTCTGGTCGGCGCCAGCGTCGTCACCCTCTGGCTGAGCGGCGATCTCGGCAATCCCTTCGTCTTCCCTGAAGCCTTCGCCGGCCTTCGAACGGCAGGCCAGGCGCCGATCAGGACGGACCCGGAATCCATCGCCGGCATGGCGGTCGGCGCCGCGGTGGGTCTTGGAGTGGCTGGATTTCTCCAGTGGCGCAGATTGCGGTCGGTCATTCGCCCGCCCCAAACCCCCGAACCGCTCCTGCCCCGCAATGGCCGCGAGCGCCTGGCCGCCCTGCCGCTAAGCCTCAACGCCGGCGTCTCCGAGGAGCTCTTCTTCCGCTACGCCTTGCCGCTGCTTCTGGTCCGGATGACCGGCGAGCTGTGGATCGCCCTTGTCGTCTCCACCATCGCTTTCGGTCTGGTCCACGGCTACCAGGGCTGGAAAGGCATGCTGGCCACCGCCGCGGTCGGCGGCTTTCTGGCGATGATCTATCTGACCAGCGGTTCTCTGCTGAAGGTCATGATCCTGCACGCCCTGATCGACATCGTCGCCCTGATTGTCCGCCCCCTGCTGATGGACGCCTTCAGAAAGCGCGCCGTTCGGTCGAACGTATGACGAATGCCCGGCCGATGCGGGAGCAGGCTACCAGGTCACATGGATGGGGCGGACCATCCAGGGATGGAACAGCACACTGAAACTCCAGGGCGCCTGATCCACCAGCACATCCAGGGTTTTGCGCCCCACGGTCAGGCTCCACCTGTCCTCGCCGGCCATCAACCGGCCGTCGCGCTGAAGAAACGTCTCGCGCAGACCCGCAACCGAGGTGCTGCTGATCACCGGCCAGTTGTTGATGACGGCGCCTAGCAGCCCGTCGCAGACTTCAAGGTCCGATGCGGCCGGCGCGATCGCGGCTGACACAGGCTGCGCGACGGGCAGCCCGCAGACCACCTTGTTCAGCGCAAGGTGCGGCGCGGGACAATCCAGCCGGCCATCGACCAGATACTGCAACAGGTGCACGGCCCGGGATGCGGCTTCCACGCCGATGATCCGGGGAACGCCATCGACCTCGGACAACAGCTTCAGCCGGTCGAAGAGCGCGGGCAGGAAAGGCGAGAGCAGAACCAGGCCGGCGTTGGCGACATAGATCGGGTCGGTTGCGTTGGGGTCGGCTCGTTCCATGGATCCCGCCCCCTGTGCGAACGCGCCGGTCTGTCGCGAAACCTGCGCCGCGACCGATCCGGAACCCGGACTATGGTCATCAGGCCGGCAGACCGCAATCACCGGTGGCGCAGAGCGTCGCTCGTGGATGGATAGGTCTGGACCGTCACCGTCGAAGCATGTCGCCGCCGGCGGCGGCCATCGCCTTGGCGTTGTCTGGCGTCCCCGCCATCTGTCTGAACGCCGGGGTCAGCAGGGCCACAAGATCCTGGCGGGACGAAACCCGGCGATGGAACAGCCCGACACAACGCACCGGCGTCGGTTCGGGGAGCTTCACAGTTTTCACCACGGCGCCGGACGGCCGGGGACCTGCCCAGTCGGGAATGATCGACACCCCAAGGCCTGCGGAGACCATCGCCACAATGCCGTCCAGCGCGTCCAGTTCGATCCGGTCGTGAACCCGCAGGCCATTGGCCTTGAGCCACCGGTCAACGATCCTGCCGCCCCAGTTGCGCCGGTCGTAGCGGATGAAGGGCTCGCGCTCGATCAGCACCAACGGATCATCATCCGCCATATCGCTCGGCCCGATCAGCACCAGAGGCTCGTCGACCCAGGGGGCAAAGACCTCGCCCTTCCGCGGCGGCATTGGTGGTTCAACCACAATGGCGGCGTCGATCACGCCGTCCAGGACCTGTTCGCAAAGCTCTGACGACGTCCCCGGCACGATGAACAGGTCAAGCGCCGGATGGCTCCGCCGCAACGCGCCGAGCAGCCTCGGCAGCATACCGACGCTGGCGGTGGCGATGGCGCCGACCCGCAGTTCGCCTTCCACAGTCCCGCGGCCGGACGCCAGATGTCGCAAATCCGCCGTCCGGGCGACGATGTCGCTAAGCGGCGTGATCAGCCGGGACGCGGCGGCCGTCGGCGCCACCCGATTGCCGGCTCTCCCCAACAGAGGAACACCGACCTCGCTCTCCAGGGCCTTGATCCGCAAGGCGACGGCGCCCGGAGAGATGCCCATCTTGCGACTGGCGCCGGCAATGGACCCGGTCTCGACCACGGCCAGGAGGGTTTCGGCAAAGACCGTATCCATGATCACGTTTCCTGATGCACGAACGTCGTAAATATCACCTTTTATGCGGCTGGCCGATCCGACATCCTCCGCACTCAAGGAGATCACCCATGGCGCTTCGCCCCTTCCACCTGGCCTTTCCGGTGCATGACCTGGCCGCCGCCCGCAAGTTCTGGGGCGAGACAATGGGCTGCCCCGAAGGCCGCAGCTCGGACGAATGGATCGACTTCGACTTCTACGGCCACCAGATCGTCGCCCATCTTGTCCCCGGCATGGAAACCCCCGACGCCGGCGGCAACGCGGTCGATGGTCATCATGTGCCCGTGCCGCATTTCGGCATCGTCCTGGCGATGGAGGACTGGCAGGCCCTCGCCGACCGGCTGGTCGCCGCAGGCACGACCTTCGCCATCGAGCCCTACGTCCGCTTCAGGGGCGAGCCCGGTGAACAGGCGACGATGTTCTTCCGCGATCCCAGCGGCAACGCCATCGAAATGAAGGCCTTCGAGGACCTCGGCCAGCTGTTCGCCAAGTAGGCCGTCCGCCGCCGGACCGGGATCGCGGGCCGCCGACGAGGCAACCAACCGCGCCGCTCACCGTTCACCGCTGATGCGAAATCAACTCCTGTCTGCGACGTCCGCCCTGGTCCTCAGCCTCGCGCTTGCCGCCTGCTCGCCCGCGCCCGGTGAGCCGGCGACTCCGCCGCCTGCCGGAGACCCTGCACCGCAGGCTGCCGCGCCGCCCGCAATCACACAGACGACCGATCCGGCGCCCGCCGCCCTTCCGAAGGTTCTGGGCCTTGAAGGCCTTGGCGACCTTCGCATCGGCCAGCCTGTCCCGCCCGCCAGCACATGGGCTGAACGCGGCGCCCAGGAAAGCGACGCCTGCCGCACAATCACCTCGCCGGACTATCCGGGCGTCTACGCCATTGTCGAAGGCGGCAAGGTTCAGCGCATCACCGTCGGCCAGCGTTCCGACGTGAAGCTCGCCGAGGGCATCGGGGCCGGCGCTTCCGAAGCCGATGTGAAGCAGTGGTTCGCGGGCTTCCGCGAGACCCCGCACAAATACGAGGCCGCGCCCGCCAAATACCTGACCGCGCCCAACGCCGACAGCGGCGACTCGGCTCTCCGCTTCGAGATCGGTGGCGACGGCAAGGTCAAGCTGATCCACGTCGGCATGATGCCGGTGCTGGGCTACGTCGAGGGCTGCAGCTAACCATCCCGGGCGCAACGGCCCTCCCCCGGGCGGCAGGCGGTGAGCGAACCGGCATCGCGTTCGCACCTCGGGAAGACGCCCGTCCCCGCTGTTGCCGCAAACATGCTATCAGCGCCCGCCCGGGCCCCGAAGCGATGCGCGATAGCTGATGTCCAACACACTCACCGCCTTTTCGGCGCCGCCGCCCCATTTGGTCGTCGACTCAGCCTTTGGTCCTGATCTGGCCGGGCGGCTGCTGTCATTCGTGATGGAACGGGAAGCCGCCTTTGCGGAAACCACCGTCGGCGCCCGAGCCGGCAAGACCGTTCGCAGGACCATCCGAAGCTCGCGCGCCACACAGGACTTCGGAGCCTTGCGCGGCGAACTGGACGATCGATTTCGCCGCATGCTGCCTTCCGCGATTTCTCGCCTGGAGTTGGCGCCCTTCGCCTTGACGGGCCTTTCGATGGAACTGGCGGCCCACGGCGACGGCGACTTCTATCAACGGCACATCGACACCTTCGTGGCCGGCGCCGCGTCCGGGGCCGATCGCATACTCACCGGCGTCTATTACTTCCACGCCAGCCCGCGGCCTTTCTCGGGCGGCGACCTGCGGCTCCATTCCCTCCGCCCCCTGGAGGACGGCGGCAGCTATGTGGATGTCGAGCCGTTGAACGACCGCCTGGTGCTGTTCCCGGCCTGGGCGCCTCATGAGGTCCGCCCCGTCTCCTGCCCAGAGGGCGGCTTCGCCCGCTCCCGCTTTGCGATCAACTGCTGGTACCTGGGCACGGCCGTCTGAGCGGACTTGAGATCTCGCCGCGCGTCAGGAGTCCTGACGATCCACTGTGACGACCATCTTCTCTCGTTCCAATCGCGAAAGAAAACCGGCCGCCTCCTCACGGATCGCCGCCTCCGGCGCGTCGTAACTGTCGACCAGAGCGGCTACAATCGCGTCCACGCTCTGCGGAGTCTCCATCAGGCGCCAGATGTGCGCGCCAACCGCGTTCAGGTTGAAATACTGACCCGTCTCCACGCTCATCATCACCAGTTCGCCCTTGATGACCGCGCTCAGGATATTCGGCTGGCGACGGAAGGTCTGGCTGGACGGTACGCTCGTGGACGGCATCATTTTTCCTTCAACTTTGCGCAGCCACGTTTGGCGGGCAAAGGCCTGACGGCCAGGTTTGGGGTGATTTTCCCATGCAACATTTTGTGCGCCTATGATAGGAGGCATACCATGGCTGGTCAGGGAAAACCCTCGGCAAGCTCCAGGGCCACCGGACCAGATCGTTCGGTTTGTAGGAGTTACAAGATGAGTGGGACAGAGATTATGGACCAGATGGTGGACACCGCTGCGAAGCAGCCTTGGCAAACCCCTGACTTCGAAGTCCTGCCCGTTCAGCAGACCGCCAACAACGGCCTCGTCGCCCCGGGCGACGGCACCTTCTCCCCGTCACCGACCGGCAGCTGATTTCACGCCCTTATGTCGTTTTTCGCTGGCCTCGCCTCCACGAGTCCGGTTGGACAGCGCGAAACTGAGCGGCTCGGCAGCATCGCCGTCACCTATGGCGGCGGCAAGGGCCGGGTCTGGCGCGGCGGCGACGCGGCGCTGGTGCATACCCCCCGTGTGTTCACTCCGGAAGACCGGCTGGACAGGCTCCCGGCCGGCTTCATGGGCGGCGCTTCGCAGCTGGTCTTCGACGGGCGACTGGACAACCGCGGCGACCTGATCTCCGCCCTGAACCTGCCGCCGTCCGACGCCGCCCGGCTCGGCGACGCCGGGTTGCTGATGGCTGCCCTGGAACGATGGGGCATCGACGCCTGCCCCCGTCTTGTCGGCGCCTTTGCCTTTGCCTGGTGGAATGATGTCGAGCGTCGGCTGATCCTGGCGGTCGACGCCACCGGCGGCCGGGCGATCTTCGCCCATGACGACGGCGCACGTCTGCATTTTGCGACACGCCCGCTGGCCGTGCTGGCGTTTCCCGGGATCGATCGCCGCATCAACGAGACGGCGATGGCCCACCTTCTGCTGGCGCGGACCATGCCCGCGGATGCAACGCCATTCCAGGACGTCTTCCGCCTGCCGCCGGCCGGCCTGCTCATCTGGCAGAAGGGGAAATGCTCCGTCCGCCGATACTGGCAGCCGGATCTTGAGCGCCGGATCCGCTATCGGGACCATAGGGAGTATGTGGAGGCCGGCCGCGAGATGCTGGACCGGGTCGTCGCCTCGAGCCTGCGGGCGGCGGGCCCTGTCGCCTGCCAGCTGTCAGGCGGACTCGATTCGTCCGGCGTGGCCGCGACGGCCGCCCGTCTGCTTGATCCTGCCCGGCTCAACACCCTCACTTCGGTTCCCGAGCCTGCGGCGACGCTGCCCGCCGAGCGTCCGCGGGCGATCTATGATGAAACGGCGCTCGCCCGCGCCACGGCCGCCCTCCATCCCAACATCGACGCGCAGTTTGTTCCAGCCGGGGGGATTACCCAAGGCGAGGAAGACGCGGGCCGCCTGTTCTGGGAATTTGGCCTTCCCGTCCGCAACTTCATGAACTTCGCCGCCTGGGAGCCTCTCTATGCCCGGGCCCGCCAGAACGGCGCCTCCGTCATTCTGACGGGGACATCGGGCAACTACACCCTGTCGTGGAAGAGCGAGGCCCTGCTTGCGGATCTCGCCCGGTCCGGCCGGCTGCTGGAAGTGGCCCGGCAGCTCCGCGGTCTGCACCGTCACGGCTACCCCCTCCGGTCACAGGTTCGGCAGAACCTTTTCGCCAACGCCGTCCCCTCCCGCCTCCGCACCGCAATCCGGCGTCTGCGCGGCGTCGAGGACGACTGGCGACTGCGATCGTCGGCAACGTCCACCCTGGAGCAGACCGTCGATGCGCGTGCGATCACCGACACCATCCTCGCCCCCTCTGGTGGGGATCGCGACCGCCGCCTGCGCCTCGCCTACCTCGAAAAGAACTGGTCACAGACCCAATGGATGGCCGCGCATCCCTATGTCAGCGGATGCGACCTGCGCGATCCCCTGGGAGATCGCCGGATGGTGGACTTCTGCCTGGCGCTGCCCGCCGGGATCTGGCAGCGGGATGGCCAGCCCCGGTCCTTCGCCCGCGAGGTGCTGAGTGACCGCGTTCCCCGGCAGGTGGCGAGCGAGCACAAGCGCGGCTATCAGAATGGAGACTGGTTCCACCGGCTGACCCAGCTTCGTCCGGGCTTCATGGCCGAACTGGACCGGCTGGAGGCGTCGCCGGCGGCGCGGCGAATGCTCGACCTGCCCCGCCTGCGCGCGGTGGCCGAGGATTGGCCGGTCGACGCCGACGCCGCCATGGCCCGCGCCACCGACATGCTCGACCTGTTTGGTCGGGGCATCCACTACGGCCGCTTCATCCGCTGGGTGGAGGGGTCCAACGGCTAGATGTAGCCTAGGCGCACCATGACCTCGCCGTGGTCGCGTTCGATCCGCGCGGCCTGGACCGGACTGAGCGTGTCCCTCCACCCGCCCGCGATACCCCGGCGGAAAAAGGGGCGGTCGCCGCGCAGGCTTTCGGGGAAATTTCCGGCCGATTCCTCGGCCCGCAACCGATCGAACCGGGTCGCCGCGACCGCCGCATCGATGGCGGCGTCGCTGGTTGACCAGCCCAGCGCGGCGCTGACCTGTTTCAGGCTCGAGGCGAGGTCGGCGACCATGTCCTCATACCGCACCACCAAAGGAGCCTGACCCGACTCGTCAAGCCAGCTCAGAACATGCCTGCTCCAGCTCGAATAATGCTGCGGCAGGTGGAAGTGGGAGGAATTGGCCTTGGCCGCGACACGGTAGTCAGCATCGGCCATCAGACCGATGGCCCGGTCGATGTCCATTTCAAAGTGATGGGCGAAAGACGCCGCCACATCGCGTGGATCACGCACCAGATAGATTGCGGCGCCGGCGACGTCCCCCGGAAACATGGCCTCGCCATCCGCCGTGCGCATCCAGCAGTCATGGATTTTCCAGATCGTCTGCCGTCTGCCCTGGGTGTCGATGAGCCCGTAGATCTTCGGACGCAGGAGGAGCGCCTCCTCCGCCGTCAGGTCCGAAGAGTCGATATCCAGCGCCATGTCGAGGCGATGACGCATCGCCAGGAAGACGCCGATATTGTTGGTCATCCGGGAAAGTTCGAAGGCGGCTTCACCCTGCCTCAGCGCGCCCAGGGCGATCCGCATCCAGGTGTTGCCCGACTTGGGGTAGGACGCCAGCCAGACATTGTCCCGCTGCGCAGCGAGCGTCATCGCAAGTCCGCCAGCAGCCGGCCAAGGTCGTCGCCATGCCGGGCCAGAACCTCCAGCCCGTTGGGCAGGACCAGCGCATAATGGGACAGCTGCTCTCCCAGCAGCGCACAGTCCCCGAAAAGCTGATCGGAACGGCCCAGCAAGCTCCCCGCCGTCCGGCGATACACATTCTCATAGAGCATCCGCACGGCGGGCAGGCCTTCCAGCGGCTCAATCCGCAGACGGCTCTCCCGCATCTGCAGATGGAGCTGGCACACGCCATCAAGCCGCATCGGCTCCGGCTGGAACAGGTCGGAAACCTGCCGGTCGAATTTCTCAAGGTGGACGGTGCGGCGCAGATAGCGGCCCGGCGCGATGCCGAGCGTATCGAGCGTGTCGCGCCACATCTTCTGGCGCGGATAGGTCGGCAGCACCATCGGACCGCCCTCGGCCCGGACATCAATCACCGTGACGTCGTCGGACAGCAGCCGGGCGCCCTGGGCCAGCAACAGCGCCGCGAGCGTCGATTTGCCGGCGCCGGAATGGCCGGCCATGGCGAGGACCTTGCCTTCATAGGCGACACAGCTGGCGTGCAGCGGCAGGAGCCCCCGCTGATGGCAGAGGAATCCAAGGACAGATCCGAGCAGGAACAGGCCCACGTCCGCGGTGTCCGGCGGATGCGGGGTGTCAATGATCACCTCGTCGCCGTTCCGGACCAGATATCTCGCGACGTTACGCACGGTATACAGCAGCCAGCCCCGGTCATTGACCTGGACCAGGGGATGCTTGCGCACCGTCCCTTCAAGTTCCTCGGGCGTCTGGCCGACGCGGATCTGGATGTCCGGGCTCCGGTCATCGCCGCGCCACGGCGTCAGCTCGGGCAGCGGCCATTGCGAACGCACCCGCCAGCCGCAAAGACAATAATCACTGGACCCAGAATTCACGGAAACTCCATACAAACGCGCTGGCCTGACAGCTCCACTGTGAGCGTGTTGCGCTGACGAAGAAGTCGCACCGGGCTCCAGTCGTTGGCGTCCTGGGTCGTTGCGAGCGGGAGAGATTTTCGCAGTCGCTCCAACACGATGCGGGCCTCCAGCCGGGCCAGTTGCGCGCCGAGGCAGTGGGTCACACCCATGCCGAAGGCGAGATGCGGATTGGATGAGCGCGTCAGATCAAACCTGTCAGGGTCCGGGAAATGCTCCGGGTCCCGATTGGCGTCCGCGAGCATCAGGTAGACAAGATCGCCCCGCGGAATCAGGCTTTCGCCAATCGTCAGATCCTCGGTCGCCACACGGCCCACGCCGCGGACGGGCCCGTCGAAGCGCAAAACTTCCTCGATCGCGGGCAAAATGAGCGCCTCGTCCTCAGCCAGGCGTCGCGCGTCAGCTGGACGGTCAAGCAACAGTCCAACGGCGTTGGCGATGAGGTCGCGGGTGGTGGCGCTGCCCGCATAGAGGAGCATCAAGCACCAATAGTCGACCATCCTGGGCTCGACGCCGTCCGCGTCGGCGACGCTCCAGATCGCCTTCAACATTGGCGACGGTCGGCCTCGGCGCAGTTCGGGTCCAATCCATCGCATCGCGGCGGTCTGGGCGAAGCGAGCGTGCTGGCGCGCCTGTTCCGTCGCTCCCATGTCATGGCCGCGCGTAATCGCTTCGAACAGCGGCCGTAGCTGGGCATGATCCTTCCGAGGCAGCCCGAGCAACTCGCCCATCACGGCGACCGGGAGCGGAAAGGCCAGGTCGCGCACGATATCCATGCCGCCGGAGGACTCCGCGTCGGTCACGATCCTGTCGACGGTCGCCTCGATGAAGTCCGCGAGTTGTTCAATCCTGCGGGGCGCCAGATGCCGGGCCAGCGACCCGCGAAGCGGACGCACGCGGTGCGAGCGGCGCCCCGCGGCCTCATCGACCAGATGGTTCTCTGCCTGGCCCACCGCCAGCGGCTTGTGGATCACCAGCCGCGGATCGTGGAGCGCCTCGCGGACGTCCCGATATCGCACCAGGGTTGGCGGCGCTTCCAGCTTCATCAGTGTTTCCGGGCCGTGGCGATGACGTAGGCGAGAACCGGCAACGTCTCGATCTTGCGCACGAAACGGATCAACCGGTTGAACTCCTCCGTATCGATCCGCTTGCGGAGCAGTTCGTGAAGCGCGGTATTCTTGTAGTGTTCGGTGAAGGCGCGCCAGCTTGGCTGGGTGATGTCCTCGATAGTCACGTCCCGGAACCCGCACGCCTCCCACAGTTGGCGATAGGCCGCCAGATCCTGATACTGTTCCTGGCCGGCGAGGACCTTCCTGAAGGCCGTGGGCTCACCGTTGAAGACCATATCCGCCACGACGATCTGGCCGCCGGGCTTCAGCACCCGTAGCGACTCTTCGAGGAATTCGCGTCGCCCCTTGAAGTGCATCGCCGCCTCGACGCTGACCACCGCCCCGAACGTCGCGTCCGCGAAGCTCATGCGTTCAGCCGGCATCACCTCGAAATGCGCCGTCGGAACGCGCTTGCGGCACTGCTGGATCTGATAGTCCGAGACATTGATGCCGTAGAGTTCGCTCTCCGGGAATGCGCGGGACAGATATCCGGTCGTCCCGCCCAACCCGCAGCCGACGTCCAGAATCGGCGCGCCGCCCGGACTGATCTTGCCCACCAGCGCGGCCATCATGTTGTCGCAGGCGCTCGCGAAATCAGGCGTACCCGGGAGGAAGAGCCCGAGGTTGGCGTAGCCGGAGGCCCCCTGCTCTCCGACATAGAGAGCGCCTCTCCCGAAGAACCGATCGTAGGATCCGGACAGAGTGTCCTGGAAGTCGGTGAGCATCAGCCGTTCCCGTCTATCGTCACGCGGATGGATCGCGCTTCATGGATCAGCCATGCCTCTCGCCAGGCCACCGGCTCGACAAGCCGCATGCCACACAGGATGGGCGCCGTCATCTCGAGGACCGCGGCGAGTTCCAGCCTCGCGAGCGCGGCGCCCAGGCAATGATGACGGCCGAGCCCGAACGTCAGGCTGTGGGACTGCCGCTCACCTTCCCGCGCTGACGGGCCGGTCGCGCCGGTGGTGAGAAGATACACCGCCTGCCCTGGCTGGAGGGTCACGTCCCCGAGCTCGACAGCCTCGATCACGAGGCGTTTGAGCGCGAGCATGGGCGAGTGCCGGCGCAGCAGCTCCTCGAGCGCGTCCGGACCGCTTTCGAGACGCGCCTCGCCCTCCCCTCCGACGCAGTGCGCCAGGATGTTGGCCAGACAGCCGGCGGTCGTTGTCGTTCCCGCCGTGAACAGCTTCGAACAGGCGTCAATCATGCTCGCATCCGGCAAGGCCTGCTCCGCCTGGGCTTCGCGCAGTAGCCGGATCAGCGGCGTGTCAGGCGCTGCTCTCCAGAAGCCTTGGAAGTAGGCCCTCAGCGCGATTGACGTGACGCCGGCCTCGGGGCGTCCGGGCCAGTCAAGGTCATAAGACCCCAGCACCTGCCCGGCCAACCGCTGCAGGGCTGGCAGGTCCGCCGCCGGGATGCCGAGCAGTTCCGCCATGACCCGCGCGGGGACATAGCGGGCCACCGCGTCGATCAGGTTCACCTCGCCGCCGGTCGGAAGCCCCGCCGTGCAGTCCCGCGTGACCCTGGCGACCGTTTCAGCGAGGAGCGGCCGCGAGGCTGAAAGCCACCCCCGCAGCCGGTTGGTGACCACGGCGCGAAACGCGGTCGACGGGTCGGCGAAGGAGCTGCCCGGCGCAATCACGAGACGGTCATCGCGCAGCAACGCCACGATATCGCTGCGGGCGCCGATGAACCAGGCGTTCCGCTCGGCCAGGTAGTGGCGGGGATTGCCCTGGCTCAGCCGGGCGAGATGGGGATGGGGATCGGCGGCATAGTCGGCGCCCGGCGCCCGGCGCCCGAAGAGTGTCGCCGTCTCGATCACGACGTCTTCAGAACCAGATAGGGGCCGATGACCAGGCCGTGCAGACCGGTGTCGCGAAACAGCTCCGCGGCCTCGACCGGCGTCTCGACAATCGGCTGGCCGCGGCGATTGAGCGAGGTATTGAGCAGGACGCCGATGCCTGTGCGCTCGCGGAAGGCGCTCAGCAGGGCATGAAAGTCCGCGTCCGACTCCTTGCGCACAGTCTGAACCCTGGCCGTGCCATCGACATGCACCACCGCTCCGATGCGGTCACGCCACGCTTCCCGCACCGGAACGACGAACAACATGTAGGGACTGTCGCGGTCGAGCTCGAAATAGGCATCGGCGTCTTCGGCGAGCACCGTGGGGGCGAAGGGACGGAAGTCTTCCCTGAACTTGATCTTGGCATTGATATAGTCCCGCAGCTCCGGGCGTCGCGGATCGGCGAGGATGCTGCGGTGGCCCAGCGCGCGCGGGCCGAATTCGGCCCCGCCGCGGCACCACGCCAGTGTCTTGCCTTCGGCGAGGGTTTCCGCCATCGCCGCAGTCAGATCGTCAGGACGCGTGACGACAGCGCCGTCGCCGACGACCTGTAGAGCGCGCTCCAGCTGCGCCGCGTCCGCTTCATAGCCGCGCCCCAGAAACGCCGAGCCGTCATGGCGCACCCGATCACGCCCCAGAACCGTGTGCCAACCATAGTAGGCGCATCCAATGGCGAGGCCGGAATCGTCAGCCGCGGGCGGGACGAAGACCCGCTCGAATGGGGTTTCGTTCAGTATCCGGGTGTTCGCCACCGCGTTCAGCGCGACGCCGCCGGCGAGGCAGAGATTGGGGCTAGGATGCAGTTCATGCCGGGCCCGGGCGAGTTCGACCAGGGCGCGTTCGATCTCCGACTGCACCATTCGCGCGACATCGGCGAAATGCTGAAACCGCAGTTTGAAGTCTTCATCAGAGTTCCGCCGATCGCGAAACTCGCCCATCCAGCCGTAGTCGACGAACACCCTGCCGTCGCGGACGTCGAAAATACGATGCTGACAGACTCCCGGTCGACCGTACGGGGCCAACCCCATCAGCTTGCCCAGATCACTGGTGCCGCCAAACATATAGCGGCTGGCGCCGGAATAGACGCCCCCGATCGAATGCCGGGTGGTGTCCGGATGCATCGGGTAGTCGCACTGAAAGCGGCCGAACGGTGAAAAGTCCTTGAAGCGCGCCTGCATCTGGACACCCGATGCAGCGTAGTAGCTGTCTTTCTCGAACCATACCGCCGCCATGTCTCCGACCGGCTGCTCCGGCAAGATCGCCCCCTCGAGATCGGTGCAATCCTCAAAGGCGTTGCCGCAGCCGTCGACAACCAGCACGGCCGCTTCGTCGAAGGGGCTGAGGTAGAAGGCGCTGCTGGCGTGAGCCAGATGGTGGGAAATCGTGACCACGGGCTTGTCCGCGGGAATTGACCGCTTTCCGCGATACCAATCGTTACCGTAGGCGAAGCCGCCGAAGTTGGCGTTCTGTACGACCAGGGCGACGTCGTCCCAACCGATCCCTGCCGCGTTGAGGCAATAGGCGATCGCAAAGCTGTCGTTTCCGCCGTCGTTCTTGACCTTGGTGAGACGCTCTTTTTCGATCGCCACGGCGATCTCGCCATCCTTGAGAAGGCATGCCGAGCCGTTATGCGACAACCCCACCCCCAGAACATACACAGGTTTGGTCGGGGCCATTCTTCTCGTTCAACTCATCAACACCCCGCCACTATAGGCAAGTCATGCTGTCGCGCAAACGGGCAGCCTGGCGGCGCTGGCGGCGCTCGGGAGCCCCGGCTTGCCGGTGATCGTCATGGGCAATACGATCCCGCAATGACCCCGAGCCCCGCCTTGCGGAACCTGTTTTATCCCGTCGATCCGACCGAGATCGCCGAGGCCGCGTCCTCAGGCCTGCGGCTCCATCGCAAGACCGAACGCGCGGCTGGGCTTGCCCGCCTGCTCCCCTGGGAAACCCTGAACACGCTGATTACGTCCGACGCCCTGGCGAGCGGGCGGGTCAGCATGGCGCGGCAAGGGCGTTCGCTGCCGCTCGAAATGGTGGGGGCTGCGGGGCGCTCGAAAAGCGGCGACTGGATCGCGCCGGACGCGTTCCAGAATCTCTGCCATCAAGGCGCGAGCCTGGTCCTCAACGGGGTCGAGCGGCAGGCGCCCGCCATCGCCGCGATGAACGCCATGATCGAGCGCTACCTGCGGTGCGAGACGATCACCAACGCCTATGCCAGCTTCAACCTGGACAGCGCGTTCAAGGCGCATTTCGACCCCCATGACGTACTGATCGTGCAGCTTCATGGTCGCAAGCGATGGTGGTGCTATGGCCAGATTGAACAGTTTCCACTGAAGGCCAGGGCCTTCGCGAATGAAGAGCTTCCTCCACCCGAATGGGAAGGCGTTCTTGAACCCGGCGATATCCTGTTCGTCCCGCGCGGCGACGTGCATCGCGCGCTGGTGGAGGGGCCGAACTCCCTCCATCTGACGGTGACGATGACGCCGCCCTCTGGCGCCGACGTCCTCGGCCAGTTGGCGCGGCGCAGCCTGCGCGAGGCCCTGGGAAGACGCTACCTGCCGGTCGGCGGCGACGCTGACCTGCGGCGCGAACATCAGGCAGATCTCAAGGCGATGTTCCATCGTCTTGTCGACGCCTTCGACATCGACAGCCTTCTTGCGGAGCTGGATCGCGCTCGCGCGCCGGCCAGCCCGTTCAATCTGGGCCTCACGCAGGCGCTTGAGCCCGGCACGGAGGTTCAACCCGCCCTGCGGCGGCGGCTGGATCTGCCCGAATCAAACGGGGCGGATGTCCGTGTGGAGCTCGGCGGCGCGGTCGTGACCTTGCCTGGCGTCGAACGCGATGTGCTGGCGACCTTGCTGGAAGCTGATGCCCTGACGATGGAGCAGCTATCCGAGAGGCTCCCTGGGGCCGACGTTTATGGCGCCGTGGCGGGCTTGGCCCGCAAGGCGATGGTGTTTCTGTTCGCGCCAGCCTGAAGCAGCGCCGGCGTGCAGTTGCCACCCGGCGGGATCAAGGGCTATACGAAGTGGAATAGATGAGTTCGCCTAGAGTCGGCCATCACCAGTAGAAGAGGATGCGAGTTATGCAGGACACGGTCGCGCAGACGCAGGACAGCGCCCAGGCTGATCGCCTCCCCTACGCTCGCCCGGACCTCGTGGAAGTGGGCCAGATCGCCGACGTGACGCTGAGCAACGGCAACGTCGGTGGCGACGGCGGCTATTCCTGAGACTGATCGGGGCGCGGGACGCCTTGTCCTTGCGATGTTTACGAAACTAAGTGGCGCGCCCGTATTGGGGCGAGACGGCGAGTTTGGCTGGTATGAGCCTGTATGCGAGAAACCAGAGCGTCCTCTGGACCGAACTTGATGGTCAGTTCCTTCTCATGGACATCGAGAGCGGCGCCTACTTCGAATTGACCGGCGTTGGCAGCGCGATCTGGCGTGTCCTTGAAACGTCGCGTTCGGAGACTGACATCATCGACCACATCGTCGCCCGCTATGACGTCGACCACGTTGAGTGCGAACAGGACGTCCGGGCATTTCTGGACAAGCTGCTGGCCGCCAGGATGCTGCACGAAGACGCTGGCGCCCCGGGGGCTCCAAGTTCCACACCCCCGCCGGGATGACCTTCCTGGCCGGCATCGTTCGGCATGATGGTCGAGCGGTCCCCGACGAGTGGATTTCCTGTCTCGCGCAGGCCGGAACGGGAAAAGACGAAGTTCAGATACTGCCGTCCGCGAATGGCGACGCCGTTTTTCTGGCTGGCGAAGGCAGCGCGCGGGCGTTTCAGGACAGGGTTCTCCTTTGCGACGCCCGGCTGGACGAGCGTGAGGACTTGGTCTCCCGGCTATCGCGCGATTTCACCCTCCCGTTCGACGCGAAAGACGCCGACATTGTCGCCTGCGGCTATCGCCACCTTGGCGAGGATTGGCTTGACGGACTCGTTGGCGATTTCGCCGTTGCCACCTGGACCCCTGAGTCCCGGCGCCTGACCCTTTCCAGCTCACCGCTTGCAACCCGCGCCCTCTTCTATGTGGCGCAGGACGGGCTCTTCGCCTTCGCCTCGACGCTGCGGGCGCTGCTCGCGTTGCCGTTCGTTTCTCGCGACCTTGATGACGGCGCGGTCTGCCGCCTGCTGAGCTTCGACGGCGGCGGGCCCGCGGATGCGACCTATTACGCGGCCGCGCGTCGGCTTCCGGCCGCCCATCGCCTCACCCTGGATCGCGGCCGGCTGTCGGTCGAGGCCCTGGCCTGGCCCATTGCAACGCCTTCGGTCCCAGACCTGGCCGTCCGTGGCGACGCCGCTGAAACGGCGCGCGGGCTGCTTATCGAGGCGGTCGAATGCCGCATGCGGTCGGGCGGAGCCATCGCCGTGCACCTGAGTGGCGGACTTGATTCCTCCGCCATCGCCTGTATCGCCGCCCGCCGTCTGAAGCAGCAAGGCCGCCGATTGATCGCCTTGTGTTCGGTGCTCCCGGCCGGCCATGTCGGCCCCGAGAGCGACGAGAGAGCCTTCATCAACGCCGTCCTCGAGCAGGAGGACAACATCGACCCGGTGTGGGTCGCGGCGCCGCCCGACTGTGATCCCTTCGGGGCCCTGCCACGCTGGTTCGATTGCCTGGGCGAGCCGCCCTACAGCAACGCCACCCATGCCGAAGAACTGCTTGGCGAGGCGGGACGAGCCCACGGGGTCGACGTGGTTCTCAGCGGCTTCGGCGGCGACTTCTTCGTATCGGCCGCCACGCCGCCATTGCCCGCGGCTCTCCTGCTCAGAGGACGCTGGGGCGCCGCGGTGGACGAGCTCTTCCGGCTTGGCCGGGCGGCCGGACTCGCGGACTGGCCGGCGCTCGTGAGGCGACAACTCTTGGGGCCGCTGGCCGCTCGGTTCCGTGCCGCCCGGGCCAGCGCGGATATGGGCTGCGCCGCGCCCGCCCTTTCCGATCTTGTCGAGCGGCGAGAGGGGACGCGCCCCCGCTCGACCGTAGCGGGGATGGCGGGCGCCACCGCGCATGAGACGATGCGCCATATCCTGGCCCCCGGCCACCTGGAGCGTGTTCTGCCCGCGAACCGGCAGATCTTCCTCAAGGCGTTCGATCAGGACCTGCGCTTTCCCCTGCTCGACGCGCGGCTTGTCGCCTTCGTCCTTAGCCTGAGCGAAGCAGAGCTGGGTCGCGGCGGACAGCCTCGCAGCCTGATGCGCCGCGCCACGGTGGGCATCCTGCCGGAAATGGTCCGGCTGCGCCCGGACAAGGGCCCCGCCTTCGACCCGGCGCTCGCGGCGCATAGCGCTCATGCTCGGCCAGGCTTGCGACGCTGGATCGATGCGGCTCCTCCGCGATGCTGGGACTATGTCGACAAACAGCGCCTCCTTGACGCGCTTGAGGTGGTAGAGCCTGTGGGCAAGGCGGGTTGGCGCGGCGACATGTTCTCCGCTCTCTTGACCGGCGGGCGGGTGGCCAGATTCATCGAGTGGCATATGCGGTCAGGACAGAGCGCGTGACACCGGCAAGGCACCTAAGTCGTCTCTACGGCCTGACCATCGAAAGTCCCTTCCCGCTCCCGGGCGCGAAGTCGCTTCCAGCGACCCACGCGGTTCCGGACGTCACGATCCAGTGGCAGCCAGAGAGCGCCTGGCGCGAGATTGCAAAGCCGATCACCAGTCAGCCAGAGGCTGATGCGGATCGCCCCTGGCTGGGCATGACGAGCGAAGGAGAGCTTTGCCTCGAATGGCGGCGCGACCTTCAATTCGTGATCAATCCCGCCAATGACCAGATCGTCGTCGTGTGCCGGCCGGCCAAGCTCGAATTCGCACCCACCGCGTTGATCGGCATCGGCCTGGGTCTTCTGCTGCACCGGCGCGGCGTGCTGTGCATCCATGGATCGGCCCTCTCCATCAATGGGCGCACGATCACGCTGGTCGGCGACAGCGGCGTCGGCAAGTCGACCACCGCCGCCGCGCTCATCGTCCGGGGGGCGACGCTGATTTCGGACGACGTCGTGGCGCTGCGTTCCTCTGGCGACGACTTCATCGTGGAGCCAGGAAGCACCAGTTTGCGCCTGGGCCAGGCGGCAAAGACGCGAATCCTGGGGGCTGACCTGCAACTTTCCACCGCGCCCTGGGTGGACAAGCTGCTGTGGGATGTCTCAGCGGACGACGGAAGGGAACCGCAATCCCGACGTCTGGACGCCATATACCTTCTTGGTGACGCCGAGGGCTTTGAAGGTGTCCGACCCGCCCCGCTCGCGCCCCTGCTGGCGCTGCGTGAACTGATCGCGGCCCTGTACCCGCAAGGTTTCAGTACGTTTCTGACACAGGAGCAGCTGACGCTTCTGCGCGCCGTTGCCGAGCGTGTTCCCGTCATCGTGCTGCGCTATCCCCGTCGATGGGACATCCTGCCTGAACTCTTCGAGGTTCTCGCCGGGTGATCAGTCTTGCCCCCATCCTGCGCTTCGCCATGTCCGCGCGCGGCTGGACCTGCCCCCCGGCCCTGGAGGCTCTCGCGCACCGTCTTCCGCCAGTAACGACCGCGGGTCTCGAGATTTCCCTGACCGCCGGGGGCCAGGTCGACCTGCAGCAGCGCATTCGCGGTCCTGAGGAAACAAGACGTCTCGAGCAATGGCTTGCGCGCGCGCCGAACCGGGGGGAGACATGGCGGCGGTTGCGCGATGCGCTGGGCGCGCTCAAGGAGGTTGAAGAACTCTGGCTGGAACTGGACGACGGTTCCGACGAGCCTCCCTTGTCGGTCTTTGCCCGTGTTGGCGACGCGGCGGACAGGGCGGCGGTGATCCGAGGCCTTCCTGACGCGTTTGGCATCGAGCTTTCGGCCCCACGCCGCACCGCGCTCGAACGCTGCCTTGCGGCCTGTGAAGGCGAAGCCCACCCCTCGCATATGGGACTGATGCTGGGCCGCCCCGGCGCTCCGATCCGCCTCATCATCGACAGCGTTCATCCGGACGATATTGGCGGGTTTCTGCAACGCGCGGGATGGCCGGGTGCGGTGGATCGCGTCCAGGACTGGACGGCCCGTCTGTTCGTCCATGCCGACCGCATCCGTCTCGCCCTGACCCTGGCTGACCAGTTTACGCCAGATATCGGCCTGGAGTGTTTTGTCGGTGACCCAACCGCGACCGATCCGCGCTGGCGCTGCCTGTTCGACATGCTGGTCGACGCGGGGCTTTGCGCGGCCGATCAGCGCGAACGCCTGCTCGCCTGGCCGGCAATACTATCCCCCGCCTCGGTCGACCTTTGGCCGGACTCAATGCTCATAGACGGACTTCTGCGGGACGGGCGGGATATCCGCTGGCTCGAATGTCGGATGAGCCACGTCAAGATCACCCTCTCCGCGGACGGGGGCGCCAGCGCGAAGGGATACTTCGGCTTTCTGGAAGTGTGGGAGGACGCCGTGGCGCCGCCGCCGCGCGCCGTGGCGTCCACGGATCTCGCCGAGGCGGTTGACGAGGCCGTCGCCTATCTCCTCGGCACATGCACCCAGGCGGGGCGCTGGCTGGACTATGACGGCTTCACCGAAGGGTCGGCAGACGAATGGGTGACCGCCTACGTGGCTCATGCGCTTCACGAGAGCGGGCGACCGCGCTCGGCAGAGGCCGCCAGCCGCGCGTGGCGCTCGCTGACACGCCGCGAGCGGATCGGATGGGGGTGGAACTTCCTCCAGCCACCGGATGCCGACAGCACGATCTGGGCCCTGCGGCTCGCCGCTGACCTGGGCCTGTATGAAAGCGCTCCGGCGCGTGAGGCCCTCGCGTTCCTGCGCCGCCATCTGCAAGACGATGGCGGAGTCGCCACCTATCTGCCGGATCTCCACAGGGAGTGGTCCAATGGCGCGCACATCAATGCCGGCTGGTTTGAAGCCCATGCCTGCGTGACCGCCGCGGGGGCCGGGCTGGACGGTCTCGGTTCAGCGCCGCTCGAGTATCTGCGGCGCACGCAGCAAAGCGACGGGACCTGGGGCGGCTACTGGTGGGACAGCATCGCTTACACCACAGCGCTCGCCGCCGAGGCGCTCTCGGCGACGGGACATCCTGAGGACGCCACGCGCGTGGCGCGCGCCGCCGAGGCGGCAGGCGCCTTGCTTGATCGCCCGGCGAGCCGGGATGGGCTTCGCGAGAGTCCATTCGAGACGGCGTTGGCGATGCGGACGGCCTTGCTCGTCCCCGGCGCCCCGCCCGCGTGGCTCGGGAAGGCGCGTGACAGTCTGCTTGCCTGGCAGCGAGCCGATGGTTCGTGGATGGGCTCCGGCGCGATGTCGATCCCGAACAGCAAGGGCGAGTTCGTTCCAGCGCTCGACAATCGACGAAACCTCACAACGGCCACCGTGCTGACGACCCTGGTCCGACTTGAAAGCCGTGGAGGCTGACTCCCGGCGATCGCCAGTCAGCTCGCGGGGGCCATCGCCCCGCGCTTGCCACGCAACGCGCGCAGGGCCCATTCATGCCTGAACGCCTCGCGCAGTTCCGATATGTCGAAGGACAGTCCCCGCGCGCTGCCCATGGCGACGACGTCGTCGAGCCCGATTTCGTCCTGACCGGCGATCATCGCCGACCGTACAGCCTCGTCATGTCGGACGAGGTTGATGAACATCAAGGCCTGTTGTGCGCTCATGATGGGCATGCTGCCGTAGGGCTCCACACCAGGTCAAGAGAACCGATCGTGCGGCCACCTGATCCGACCCTTGCGAGCCTCTTGGCGAGGCCAAGGTCCGCGCCCCCGCGTCCGCCAGCGATAGCCGCCGGCAGACGCCCGGACTATTCCCACTCGATTACTCAAAACCTCTTAGGCGCTTGTTTTTAAGCGCCTTTTTCGTATACGCACTCAACCGCACCGATCAGCAAGCCGGCAAATTTCTAGTATCTTGAAAACGTTTATAAAATAGATCCATGTAAAAATCGCGTGATCGCGACATCTTTCGAGATGTATTGACAACCTCGTGCATCTAGTGCGCCAACGTGTCAGCTTCGCAAATCCACAGATTCAAGACTACCACGCGGCTTCATCTCTTGCGAGACCTCCGCCGCAGCGCGCTCATCGACACTAGTCACAAGCGCTTCAGCCTCCCGGGCCCGGGCGACCGGCGTTTACGACGCCGCGCAAATCGCCGCCAGACAGGCGTGGAGACGCCCTCGATCATGACTTGACCTGCGTCGCCTGCCTGGGTGGTTTTCCGGACAGACGTACGACCGGACAGACCTACAAAAATGGCATCGACCGGCTCTTGGATACGCGATCTTGTAATGATGGACTCGTCCTTGCGTCATTTGATCCGTGTCACAATGGCGACCTTCTGGTTCGGGTATTGAGCGCAATCGGAAAGAGTGCCATTCGGCGTTGTCTGGAGATACCCGTCTGACCCGGCTTCTGACCCTGCTTCTGGTTTGGACCGCCGCGCTGGCCTTGCCGCTGGTCGCGGCGCCGGGGGCGCATGCCATGGCGATGGCGGTGCCCTGCCCGATGGAAGCCACAGGCATATCCCCCGCCGATCACGCGACGATGGACTGCTGCGATCACGGCCGGGGATCCCCCGACCAGACGGCGCCCTGCAAGCCGGGCATGGCCTGCTTCGCGACGGCGGCGGCGCTTCCCGCCGGGGGCGTCGATCTCACGATCATCACCGTCGACAGCGTTGAACCCTTCCGGACCCCGACACGGACGCTCGCGTCCCTGCCGCCCGACCGGGACATACGACCTCCCATCGCTCTCTGACCCTCGACTGACCGCCGACCCTTCCGTGGGCCGGCCGCTGGCGCTCGCGCGCCGTCATGAGGAGTTTGGAGCATGTCTCCGTTGAAACTGGCGTGGTTGCTCGCCCTGAGCGCCACCGCCGTCTCGGCCCACGCCGAGCCGCTGACCTTCGACCAGGCTCTGGCTCTGGCCAGCGAGACCGCGCCGGGCCTCAAGGCCGCCGCCCTGCGCGTTGACGCGGCGCGCGCGGCCAGCCGAAGCGCCGGGTCCCTGCCTGATCCGAAGCTGGCCCTCGGGATCGAGAACCTGCCGATCAGCGGCCCCATGACGGGTCGTTTCGGGGCGGACGAGATGACCATGGCCAGCGTCGGGGTGATGCAGGACATGTCCAGCCGCCCCGCCCGCCGGGCGGCGGTCGAACGCGCCGGCGCCGAGATCGGGATGGCGGACGCCCAGACAGGCCTTGAAGCCAGGGCGGTCCGGCTGGCCGTCGCCCAGGCCTGGGTCGACCTTTACTACGCCCAGGCGCGGCTTGCGGCGCTGGACGAGGTGGAGAAGGCCCTCACGCCGATCCTCTCCACGGCGCCCTCGGCCGTGACGCGGGGAGCGAGACCCGCTGAAACCATCGATCCGGCCGAATGGCTGCTGACCATCGCCGATCGCCGCAGCGCACTGATGGCCGACCTTGCGAAGGCCCGGGCGTCGCTGGTGCGCTGGACCGGCGATCCGGAGGCTTCGGTGAGCGGCGAGCCGCCGCGATGGGAGGTCGATCCGGTCGTGCTGCGGGCGGGCCTCGACCGCCATCCCACGCTGCTGGCCTATGACGCGGGCGCAAGGTTGGCCAACGCCGATCTGGCGGGCGCCCGGGCCACGCTGGCGCCGGATTGGAGCTGGGAGCTGGCCTACCAGCGCCGCGACCCGGCGTTCGGCGACATGGTCTCGGCGCGGGTCACCCTGTCCCTTCCGCTTCGAAAAGGCGAGCGGCAGGGACCGATGATCGACGCCCGATCCGCCGACGCCGGCCGCGCGAGGGTCGATCGGGAGATCGCGCGACGGCAGCTGGCCGCCGAGCTGGATGGCGACCTCGCCACCTGGCGGATGCGTCAGGAACTCTGGGCTCGGGCGCGGGACAGCCGCCTGCCGCTGGCGCTGCGCCGGGCGGACCTGGAAACCGCGAGCTATGCCGCCGGAACAGCCGGCCTGCCGGACGTGCTGGCCGCTTCACCGCCCTCGCCGACGCCAAGCTCGATCTTCTCGACAAGGAAGCCGAAGCCCTGCGCGAGGCCGTGCGGATCAACATCACCTTCGGGAGCGACGCATCATGAGCGCGTTCAATCGAGTTTCGACGCCTCAAGTGGTCGTGGCGGCCCTGGCGCTGGTGCTGGCCGCCGGCGCGGGCGGCTATGGCCTGGCGCGGTTGGGTCAGCCGTCGGCCACCTCCGCGCCCCAGGCCAAGGGCGCCGAGCGCAAGATCCTCTACTGGCACGACCCGATGTTGCCGGCGGAGCGCTATCCCGGGCCGGGCAAGTCTTCCATGGGCATGGAGCTGATCCCGAAATACGCCGACGAAAGCGGCGAGTCCGGGGTCCGCATCGATCCGGCCAGCCTGCAGAACCTTGGCGGGCGGGTCGTCGCCGTCACGCGTGGAACCTTGCCGTCCGGTCTGACCGCGACGGGCGTGGTGGACTTCAACCAGCGCGATGTGGCCATCGTGCAGGCGCGGGCCGCGGGGTTCGTGCAGCGGGTCTACAACCATGCGCCCGGCGACCTCGTGGGCGCCGGCGCGCCGCTGGCCGATGTGCTGGTCACCGAATGGGGCGGCGCCCAGGCCGAGTATCTCGCGGTCCGCCGCACGGGCGACGCGGGCCTGGCGAGAGCGGCGCGGCAGCGACTGGTTTTGCTGGGCATGTCCGACGGCCTGATCGATCAGATCGAGCGCACCGGCCGGCCCCGAACGGTGGTTACCCTCTCGACCCCGACCGGCGGAGTGATCCGTATACTGAACGTCAGGGCCGGCATGACCGTCATGGCCGGCCAGACCCTGGCCGAGATCAACGGCCTGGGCACGGTCTGGGTCAACGCCGCCATCCCGGAAGCGCTGGCCGGACGGGTTCGATCGGGCTCGCCGGTCAGCGTGACCCTCGCCGCCTTCCCTGGAGAGACCTTCGCCGGCCGCGTCTCGACGTTGCTTCCCGAGGCGCAGGGCGAGACCCGGACCCTGACCGCGCGGATCGAGCTGTCCAACCGGGGCGCTCGTCTGAAACCCGGCATGTTCGCCACTGTTCAGCTGGGCTCGACCGAAGGGCCCGCCCTGCTGGTCCCGTCGGAGGCCGTCATCCGCACCGGCAAGCGCACCCTGGTCATGCTGGCGCTGAACGGCGGCCGCTACCAGCCCGCCGAGATCCGGACGGGCCGGGAAGCGGGCGGCAAGACCGAGGTCCTCGCCGGTCTTTCGGACGGCGAGAAGGTCGTCGCCTCCGGCCAGTTCCTGATCGACTCCGAGGCCAGCCTCGCCGGCGTCGCGGCCCGCCCGATCGGAGACCGGCCATGATCGCCGCCCTGATCCGCTGGTCGGTGGCCAATCGCTTCTTCGTGGTCCTGGCCGCCCTGGCGGTGATCGGAACCGGCGTCTGGGCGGTGCGCACCACGGCCGTCGACGCCCTGCCGGACCTCTCCGACGTACAGGTGGTCATTCGCACCAGCTATCCCGGCCAGGCGCCCCAGATCGTCGAGAACCAGGTCACCTATCCCCTGGCCACGACCATGCTGTCGGTGCCCGGCGCCAAGGTGGTGCGCGGCTATTCCTTCTTCGGCGACAGCTTCGTCTATGTGCTGTTCGAGGACGGGACCGACCTCTACTGGGCGCGGTCGCGGGTGCTGGAGTACCTCAACCAGGTGCAGGGCCGGCTGCCGACGACCGCCCGGCCCGCCCTGGGCCCGGACGCCACCGGGGTGGGCTGGGTCTATGAGTACGCCCTGGTCGATCGCACCGGCCGCCATGACCTCGCGCAACTGCGCAGCCTGCAGGACTGGTTCCTGCGCTACGAGTTGAAGAGCCTGCCGGGCGTAGCCGAGGTGGCCAGCATCGGCGGCATGGTCAAGCAATACCAGGTGGTCCTCGATCCGGTGAAACTGGCCGCCTACGGCGTCACCCACGGGCAGGTGGTCGACGCCATCAACCGCGCCAACGGCGAGACCGGCGGCTCGGTGCTGGAGCTGGCCGAGGCCGAGTACATGGTCCGGGCCAGCGGCTATCTGAAGACGCTGGATGACTTCCGGGCCGTGCCGCTGCGCGCCGCCGGAGGGACGCCGGTCCTGCTCGGCGACGTGGCGACGATCCAGATCGGGCCGGAGATGCGCCGCGGCATCGCCGAGCTGGACGGCCAGGGCGAGGTCGCCGGCGGGGTCATCATCCTGCGCTCCGGCGAGAACGCCCGCGCCACCATCAAGGCGGTCCAGGCCAGGCTCGACGAGCTGAAGCGCGGCCTGCCGCCGGGCGTCGAGGTGGTCACCACCTATGACCGCTCGCAGCTCATCGACCGGGCCATCGAGAACCTGACCGGCAAGCTGGGAGAAGAGTTCCTCATCGTCGCCCTGGTCTGCGGGCTGTTCCTCTGGCACGTCCGCTCGGCGCTGGTGGCCATCCTGACCCTGCCGCTGGGCGTGCTGATCGCCTTCATCATCATGCGGCTACAGGGGGTCAACGCCGACATCATGTCGCTGGGCGGCATCGCCATCGCCATCGGGGCCATGGTCGACGCGGCCGTGGTGATGATCGAGAACGCCCACAAGAAGATCGAACGCTGGGAGCACGATCACCCGGGCGAGCGCCTCGAAGGCGACGAGCGATGGCGAGTGATCACCGACGCGGCCGTCGAGGTCGGGCCGGCGCTGTTCTTCAGCCTGGTGATCATCACCCTCTCTTTTGTCCCGGTGTTCACCCTGCAGGCCCAGGAGGGGCGGCTGTTCTCGCCCCTGGCCTTCACCAAGACCTACGCCATGGCCGGGGCGGCGCTGCTGTCGGTGACCCTGGTGCCGGTGCTGATGGGTTGGCTGATCCGCGGACGAATCCCGGCGGAGCAGGACAATGTCCTCAACCGCTGGCTCACCGCGATCTACCGGCCGGCGCTCGACTGGGTGCTGGACCGGCCCCGGACGACGCTGGTCATCGCCGCCCTGGTGTTCGCCACCACCGCCTGGCCCCTGTCCCGGCTCGGCGGCGAGTTCATCCCGCTGATGGACGAGGGCGACCTGCTCTACATGCCCTCGGCCCTGCCGGGCCTCTCGGCGGCCAAGGCCTCGCGACTGTTGCAGCAGACCGACCGGATGATCCGCACCGTGCCGGAGGTGAAGAGCGTGTTCGGCAAGGCCGGCCGGGCCGAAAGCGCCACCGATCCCGCACCGCTGGAGATGTTCGAGACCACCATCCAGTTCAAGCCCCGCGACCAGTGGCGGCCCGGCATGACCCCCGAGCGGCTGGTGGAGGAACTGGACCGGGCCGTCCAGGTCCCGGGCCTGGCCAACGTCTGGGTGCCGCCGATCCGCAACCGCATCGACATGCTGGCCACCGGCATCAAGAGCCCCATCGGGGTCAAGGTGTCCGGCGCCGATCTGGCCGAACTGGACCGCATTGCACACGACGTGGAAGCGGTGGCCAGGCGCACGCCCGGCGTCAGCTCCGCCTTGGCCGAGCGGCTCACGGGCGGGCGCTATGTGGACGTGGACATCGATCGCGCCGCCGCCGCCCGGTTTGGGCTCAACATCGCCGATGTGCAGGAGATCGTCGCCGGCGCCATCGGCGGGGAGACCATCGGTCAGACGGTGGAGGGGCTGGCTCGCTACCCGATCAGCGTCCGCTATCCGCGCGAGATCCGGGACAGCCTGGACGGCCTGCGCGCCCTGCCGATCCTGACGCCCTCCGGCCAGCAGATCACCCTGGGAACCGTGGCGGCGGTCACCGTCGCCGACGGCCCGCCGATGCTGAAGACCGAGAACGGGCGGCCCTCGACCTGGGTCTATGTGGACGTGCGGGGGCGGGACCTGGCGTCCGTGGTCAAGGATCTGCGCACGGCCGTGGCCCGGGATGTCCGGCTCTCGCCCGGCGTCTCCATCGCCTATTCGGGACAGTTCGAGTTCCTGGAGCGGGCCATGGCGCGGCTGAAGCTGGTCGTGCCGGCCACCCTGCTGATCATCTTCGTCCTGCTCTATGTGATCTTCCGCCGGTTCGACGAGGCGGCGCTGATCATGGGCACGCTGCCGTTCGCCCTGACCGGAGGCATCTGGACCCTCTATCTGCTGGGCTATCACCAGTCGGTGGCAACCGGCGTGGGGTTCATCGCGTTGTCAGGGGTCGCCGCCGAGTTCGGGGTGGTGATGCTGATCTACCTCAAGCACGCCCTGGCCGAGCGCGGCGCCCGGCCCGACGCCCGTCAGGTCGAGACCGCCGTGAGGGAAGGGGCGCTGCTGCGCGTCAGACCAAAGGCCATGACCGTGGCGGTGATCCTTGCCGGCCTGTTGCCGATCCTGCTCGGCCATGGGGCCGGGTCGGAGGTGATGAGCCGCATCGCCGCCCCGATGATCGGCGGCATGCTGACCGCGCCGCTGTTGTCGATGCTCGTCGTTCCCGCCGCCTGGCTGCTTCTGCGGCGGCGGCGGGCCCGTTCCGTTCAACTGCTTCAACAAGGAGACACACCATGAAGCGCCTCACCCTGATCCTGACCGTCGCCACTTTGGGAACGGTCCTCGCCGGCTGTGGCGAGAAGACGCCTGTAACGGCGGTCAAGGCCGAACAGACGGTCCCGGCGGCGGGCGGCATGACGCCTAGCATGGACATGGCCGGCGCGATGATGGCCAAGGGGACCGGCACGGTCACCGCCATCGACAAGGCCGGCGGCACGGTCACCCTCGATCACGGCCCGATCACCGAGGCGGGCTGGCCAGCCATGGAAATGGAGTTCAAGGCGACCCCCGCGAGTCAGCTCGACACCGTAAAGGTCGGCGACAAGGTTACATTCGAGCTGAAGATGACTGGCACGACTGGCGAGGTCACGGCCATTCAGGCGCAGTAGGCTCTGACGGGCGGGCGGGAATCAAGCCAGCAGCGGCTTAGATCAACGTCCCCCTTCGGGCAGCGTCGAGGGCGCGAGGGCGTGAGTTGTTGCGAAGATCGAGGGGCTGGGCGCGGCGATGCAGGTCGTATTCGACAGCGCCCAGCTCACAATTCAGCCGGCCAGAAGCCAGGGTCCGTGGTGCGGGATTGGGTCGTGGTTTACCCGGCGGCGTCGCTCAGGACTTTGGACTCGACTCCAGCAACCGGGCGAGCTCGTCCGCCGCGGCCTCAAGCGCGGCGCCACTCCTTTCGACACGCGATTGAACCAATGCGCCCTGCAGCGCCGAAACACACAGAACCGCCAAGCGCTCGGCCCGGCGGATTGAGAAGCCGTCGGCCACAAGTTTGTCCCGCAGAATGCCCAGGCGCGCGTCATAGGATTTTCGGCCGGCCTCGGACACGGCGCGCTCCCTGGGCGCCAGCTCAAGCAGGACTGTCGTGATCGGACAGCCGTCCCGAAATCCGGACTTGCGCATCCATCCTGCGTAGACCCGGGCATGAGCTCTCAGCAGTTCGCCCGTCGTCCCGTTCTCGTTCGCCAGCTTCCCCATGGTCGCGGCAACCCTTGCGCCCGCCTCCGCGACCGCAGCGACGGCAATGGAGGCCTTCCCGGCAGGAAAGTAGTGGTAGAGCGAGCCCTTCGGGGCGCCGCTGGCATCGACAATGTCGTTGAGCGATGTTCCCCCGTAGCCCTGTCGACGGAACAAGGTGACCGCCGCATTCACGATGGGCGCGCGGTGTTTGGGTACCGCCGGCACTGAGGTCTCCCGGTAAGCACTTTCTGCTGAAAGTTATATTGTTTGGTCTACATCAGCCGGTCAACGTCCCGCGGCGACGAAACGCGCGAGGGAAAAATGTCAGACCGTGTCACCTACCGCCTCCATGATCGTGTTGCCCACATCACGATGGACGATGGCAATCTCAACGTAATGTCCATCGGCATGCTGAATGACCTGGATGCAGCGCTTCAACGCGCGGAAGCGGATCAAGCCATCGTCATTCTGCGGTCTGGGCGACCGGGCGTCTTTTCAGCGGGATTCGACCTCAAGGTTTTCGCCGCCGGCGATGTCGAAGGCAGCCTGGACATGGTCAAGGCGGGCGCTGAGCTCGCTTTGCGTCTGATGTCCTATCCCCTGCCGACGATCGGCATTCTGGAGGGGCATGCATTCCCGATGGGAACCTTTCTCCTGCTGGCCTGCGACGTGCGTGTTGGGACCCGGGGAGCCTTCAGAATGGGGCTGAATGAAGTGGCGATCGGCATCGCGCCTCCCACTTTCGCGATCGAACTGGCTCGAAGCCGTGTTCATCCTGCCTGGCTAAGCCGGACGGTTACGACGGGAGAAATGTTCGAACCTGACGACGCGGTCGTAGCCGGCTTCCTTGATCGCGTGGTTGCCGTCGATGAGATCGAAGGGTCGATCGAAGCGATCGCTTCCGGGATGCGCGCGCTTCACGCGCCGTCTCATACGCTGGCCAAGATGCGTCTTCGCCACGCGGCGATGACAACGATACGCGAGGCGATAGATCGGGAACTTACCCTTGAAGCCTATCGGTCGGGGGCAAGCTCCAGGAGCGCCGTGGTTCGGCCGCAAGCGGCTCGCTGAAGATATGGACTGGCTGAGGCCAGTCTTGTTTCCGCATCAATTGCCGGGAGCGTCAGCATGACCAAGTGAGGCCTGACCGGCAGTGCGGCAGGCCGCGAATTCCCCCAGGTTGCGGTCGCAGCAGGACGTTCCCTGTCAGATGACGGGTTCATGGTCGGGCTCCGACGGGGGGCGGCCGGCGAACGGATCGTGCGCCCGCATCCACGCGCGCGCCGGTCTCTCGACCAGATGGTAGATGGCGAGCGAGACCAGCAATGTAACCACGAACACGCCCGCCCAGGCCAACCAGGCCGCCGGGCCAGCGATGCCCGGCGCCAAGCGGTCCAGCGCGTGGAAGTAGGCAATGTCGACGGGCAGATGGGTCATGTAGACCGCGTAGGAGACTTCCCCCAGGTAGACCAGCGGCGCGGCGCCCAGACCCCCGCGCAGGCCTGACTTCGACCCCTCAGCGATGGACAGGATGAGGAGCGCGAAGGCCGGCCAGATGGCCAGGTCCGGCGCCCTGAAACTCGACGCGACGACGATCCAGGCCGTCGCGATGAGCAGGCCCGCCATCGCCGCCCTCCGCGGCAGGGTGATGCGGCGGCCCAGGCCGTAGAGTGCGGCGCCGGTGAGGAAGGCCGGCACGACGCGGATGACGCCCAGCCTCGTGATTTCGGGAAGCGGCAGCCCGAGGCGTTCCGACGACAGGGCCATAACCGCGAACAGCGCCATGGCCGCGCCCACACCGACCGCCGGCATCCGCCGGAACGACAGAACCAGCGCGGCCGCGACGGGAAAGGTCAGATAGGCGAACCACTCCGCCGAAATCGACCAGGAGGGGAAGTTCCACTGCACCGTCGGCGTGGTTCCCCAAGCGTGGATGAGCAGGAGATGCTGGGGCAGGACGCCGGGGTCGAAGGCCACCGGGCTGAAGCTCGCGCCCATCCTCATGGCCACCAGCCAGATCAGGATCGTGGCGGCGAGCGTGACGAGGTGAACCGGGTAGATCCGCGACAGCCGGGCCCAGAGGAACGAGCCGTAGTGGAAACGTCCCTCCGAGAACCGGCGAAGATAGACGTGGCTCAGGATGAAGCCGGACAGGATGAAGAAGAGGTCCACCCCGAGGTAGCCCTTGGCGACCAGCCCCAACCGGTCGACGTCCAGGCCAAGGTGGTCGCGGAAATGGTAGACCAGCACCCATAGCGCGGCGGCGATGCGCAGGCCGGTCAGGGGACGGATGTCGTCGGGGTAGGCGCGCCCGGTCGTCTCGATCGACGTCACGGACGGCGGGGGCATCGGCCGGGCGGCCGCTCCGGCTGGCCGGGTCACGCGCTGCAACGCCCGCCGCCGAGCACGCAGAAGCGGGCGCAGTGGGGGTGGTTGAGGGGAATCGGCCCCAGCGCCCCGGCGAGCGTCTCCCCCATTTCGAAGCCGGGGTCGTAGGGGATGAGGGTGCAGGCGACCACGGCGGGCCGGACGGCGCCTTTGCGCTTCACCACCATGCGGCTGGCCGAGCACATCACCGCGTCCGGCGACTTGCCGAGGATGCCCCAGCAGGCCTCGGTGATTTCAGGGACATCGCCCCTGGCGTCCATTTCCGGAAATAGGACCAGCTGTGCGGGATCCGCGGCGTCGATGGCCAGGCCCAGGTCCGCGAACAGGCGGGCGTAGCTTGCCCGGGCATCAGCCTCGCTCTCGCCAGGAAGGCTGCGGCCCGCGACCGCGATGCGAAAGCCCTCGCGCCTGAGCCACAGCAGACCGTCAATGGCCTTACCCCATGCGCCGTCTCCCCGCTCGGCGCCGTGGACCGCCGCAGTGTAGTGATCCAGGCTAACCCTGACCGTAAGTCGCGATCCGAAGCGGTCGTTCAGGGCCGCAAGGCCGCCGGCCCAGCGCATCATCGGCCGCATGGCGTTGGTCAGCACCAGCACCTCATGCCCGCGCGCCAAGGCAAGCTCCAGCATGGCCAGGATATCCGGATTCATGAACGGCTCGCCGCCGGTGAACCCGATCTCGTGGGTCGGCAGGCGCAGGTCGTCGATCTCGTCGAGATACCGCTCAACCTCGTCCGCGGTGAGGTAGGACAGCGCGTCATTGCGCGGCGAGCTCTCGATGTAGCAGTTCAGGCAGGCCAGGTTGCAGAGCGTACCGGTGTTGAACCAGAGGGTTTCCAGCGCCCGAAGGTCGACCGTCGCCCGCCGCTCGCCGCGCGCCGTCAGGGCCGGATCGGTGAACTTGCCGACGGCGAGTGAGGCGCCTGCCCGAACGGCGAATGGCGAAAGGCCGTGGTCAGGCGAAGGGATGGTCACGGGGCACCTGCTTGGGTCGTCGATGGCGATGAGAGGCCGTTCACGAGCCCCTCGATAGCCAGTTCGTCGGTCGTGGGCGCCCGGTTACAGACGGCCACGATTTTTCGTTCCGACCGCGTAACCGCCGAGCGGTCTGGCGCGAACTAGGCCCGACACAGTCGGGAGGAAGCGGACATGGGCGCCTGGAAGCTCGGGATCATCGGGGGATCAGGCCTCTACGACATCGACGAGCTGGGAAGCCCAGAGTGGCGGCGGATCGACAGCCCCTGGGGTGATGCGTCGGACGAGGTCCTGACGGGGACCATCGGCGGAACCCCCGTGGTCTTTCTGCCTCGCCACGGGCGGGGGCACCGGCTGGCGCCAGCGGAAGTCAACGCGCGGGCCAACATCGATGTGCTGAAGCGGGCCCGCTGTACCGACATCCTGTCGATCTCGGCAGTCGGATCGCTGCGCGAGGACATGCCGCCTGGATCGTTCGCCGTCGTCCGCCAGTACGTCGATCGAACGGTGGCGCGCCCGCCCTCCTTCTTCGGGGAAGGCGTCGTCGCCCATGTGTCGATGGCCGATCCCGTTTGCGACCGCCTGTCGGGCCTGACCCTGGACGCCGCGCGCGCGATCGGCCTGACGGTGGCCGACAACGCGACCTATCTGGCCATGGAGGGCCCGCAGTTTTCCACCCGGGCCGAAAGTAAGATGTTCCGGTCGTGGGGCTGCGACGTCATCGGCATGACCGCCATGCCGGAGGCGCGGCTCGCCCGCGAGGCCGAGTTGCCCTACGCTAACATCGGCATGGTCACGGACTACGACTGCTGGCGGGAGGAGACCGCCGCGGTCGACGTCGCCAGCGTGCTCTCGGTGATGAAGAGCAACGCCGAGGCCGCGCGACGCTTGGTCGTCGATCTCGTCGCCAGGCTGCCGAAGGACCGGACGCCCTCCCCAATCGATTCCTGCCTGGACTTCGCGATCGTCAGTGATCGGTCGCACTGGAGCCCCGCCCGGGTCGGGAAGCTCTCGGCGATCTGCCCCCGACGGTTCAGTTAGCCGGTCGAGTCAGCCCTTCGGGCTGTGGGGATTGTCGAAAATCTCCTCCACCTTGCGGTCGAACAACGCCCCTATCCTGAAGGCGAGGCCCAGCGACGGATCGTGCCGGCCCGTCTCCAGTGCATTGACGGCCTGGCGCGAGACGCCGAGGCGTTCGGCCAGATCCGCCTGACTCCAGCCGCGCTCCGCGCGAAGCACCCTCAAGTTGCTCTTCATCGCGTCGACTTCACAAACGGGGTGATCAGGCCGAAGGCGACCCAGAAGGCGGGAAACACCAGCCACAGCTCGATGTGCGGGGCCCTGGCGAAGCTCTCCAGAAAGCCCCAGACTGCACAGCCCACGAAGGTAAGGCCGGCGGCGATCACGAACCGCTTGGCCAGCAGGGCCCGAACGAACTCGTCCGAACTGTTCATGTGCTTGAGGACGGCCATCATCATGCCCGCGACCGGCACGGCCGGCAGGGCGGCCACCAGATAGGCGGAAGGGCCCGCAAGGAACCGGTCCCCGAGCGGTGTCCAGGAGATAGTCGCGATCAACGCCACATAGAGCGTCGTCCATATGGCCATGCTGCGATGGTAGGTGGTCTTTGCCGACATAAGTCAGGTCCTTGCTACAAAATGTCATGCTAACTTGACACAACTAAGCATGTCAGGTCAACTTGACATTCTCAATTCGCCATCGAAATTTGTACTCTTGGTCAGTGGTGCACAGGGCCTGCGGAAATTCACACTATCGAGGACTGCAGGTCCAATTTCCACTTCAGAGCGCGCCACCGCCGCGCGCATCAGTACGTGGATCCTCCAGCAACCAGTAGAGGACGTTGTCGGAAAAGGTCGCCGACCGGGTCAGACCGAGATGGTCTCCTGAGACCATCAGCACGGACCTGAATCGCAGCCGGGACCGAACCCTGGGGGTCCAGTCGTCTTTCGTCCGTTCGTCGAACTGGGCGCTTGCCCGGGTGACCGACCCATCGCCGGGTTCCATCCGAACGACCTGAAGCTTCCGGCCCGCGGCCGAGGGTCTGTAGGCCGCCTCGGTCGGAAGGGTGTCCCCGGCGACCAGAAAGGCGTCGAGACCGGGCGGCGCGACGGCCGGCGTATCGATCGCGGTCTGAAATCGTCTGCCGAGTTCCAGCAGGGTCGCCTGCCGCCTGAGCGCCGCCGCCGCCCGTTGTTCCGGGTCGGCGACATCCGGCATGAGCGCGGCCAGCACGCCGGCCTGCCCGGGATCGGCCAATCCCCACCGCTGACGCCGCCAGAGTTCCGGGTCGTGGAGGTCCGTGACCGGACGCTTCATGGCCCCGTCAAGATAAAGGGCGGGCGGATTTCCTCGCGGAAGTAGCTGGTACATCGAGGGGAACGACCCCAGGATCGCCGGCGGATAGAAGGGCAGAACGGGCCGGCCAAGGTCCTGTCCCTCGACCAGGAACCGCAGGCTGAGGGCGCTCCCGGCGTTGGGCGGAGCCACCAGAATGGCCCGGGCCACATAGGCCGCGCCGGCCCAGTTCAACGTCGGGTCCGGGCCACCTTCGATCAAGGCCTGGTCGCCGAACTTCAGGAAATACCTGAGCAGCAGCCCGCCCATGGAATGGGACACGACGTCGAACTTGATGCTGGCTGGATCGGTCTCGAGATTGAACCGCTCCCGATATTTCTCGGCGACATAGGCGCGCTTCGCATCCATGAACCGCCTTAGCGCGCCGGCGTTCTCGGCATTGCCCCGCCGCCAGTCATAGGCGAACTGAAAACAGGTGAAGTGGTCATCGCCGTAGTCGATGCCGCCGAGGCCAAGGGATTGGTCGCGATACCCCCCGGCGCCGAGCGTCGCGAGGATCTGGGCATACTGCAGAAGCTCGAGAGGCACCCCGGCCACGCGCACATTGACCCGATCGAGCACGCCCTCCGGCATGACGTAGTCGGCTTCCGAACGGACCCCGACGGTTCCATCGAGCGGCAGGGCGATGCGACGCGCGTCGGCCGGATTCGACGGACTGGCCGCCTGGCCATTGAAGGCGCCCCAGATGGTCTGGCGTGACGAGGCGTCGACCAGCCGACTGCCCAGAATGCCCGGGATGACGATGATGGGATTTCGGTCCGGCCCGTGGTGCTGCGCCGTCCGGTTGTAGATGGCCCGCAGGTCCGGGCTCCCGCCAACGCGAACCGTGGAACAGGCGCCGAGGGCGGGAAGAGCCAGGCCCAGGGCGAGCAGCGACCGCCGGGACACGGCGCTCGCCGGGCGCCCGACGGTGGGAACCTCAGGAAATCCTGGCTCTGGTCGTTCGGTCATGGTGCGCCTCCCGGCGGCTGAGTGGGCTCTGCGTCGCCCGCGGGATCACAGACCACCCGACGAGGAGTTCGCTCAGGCGGGACTTCTGGTTACGACCTCGCCAAATCAGGCCGCGGCTGTAACCAGCCATGCCTTCAAAGCGAACTCTCCTGAACAGACCCTTGAACGCCAGGAGCACGAGTTGGACGACGCCGGCCTCACGAACGCGCGGAATTACTATGGCAAGGTGCTCCAGGGGTCAGGAGACCTGCGGACCGACGCCTGTTGCACGACCGATGCGCCCCCGCTCGCCGTTCGGCGCGCGCTGGCCAACGTCCACGAGGATGTCAGGGCGCGGTACTATGGCTGCGGCCTGGTCGCGCCGCCGGCGATCGAGGGCGCCCGACTGCTCGACCTTGGATCCGGCTCGGGTCAGGACTGCTACGTCCTGGCCCAACTAGTCGGGCCGACCGGCCAGGTGGTCGGCGTCGATGGCACGCCCGAACAGCTGGACGTGGCGCGGGCCCATCTCGACTGGCATCGCGACCGCTTCGGATACGACCGCTCGAACGTGCGGTTCATCGAGGGCGACCTCGCCCGCCTCGGCGATCTCGATCTGGAGCCGGCGTCTTTCGACGTCATCGTGTCCAACTGCGTGATCAACCTGGTCGAGGACAAGGCCTCCGTCTTCCGGGCCGCCCACGCGCTCCTCAAACCGGGCGGCGAGCTGTATTTTTCCGACGTCTACGCCGACCGGCGCGTGCCGGACGCCCTGCGACGGGACCCGGTGCTGCACGGGGAATGCCTGGGCGGCGCGCTCTACTGGGGCGATTTCCTGCACCAGGCGAAGGCCGCCGGCTTTGGCGACCCCCGTCTGGTCACCGACCGCCCCCTGGGCGTCGGCGATCCGCAGGTCGAGCTGGCGGTCGCGCCCATCCGGTTCTTCTCCGCCACCTGGCGCCTGTTCAAGCTTGAGGGGCTGGAGACCGCCTGCGAAGACTACGGCCAGGCCGTCCGCTATCGGGGCGGCATCGCCGGCTTCGAGAAGGCGTTCGTGCTCGACAGGCATCACTCATTCGAGGTCGGGCGCATCGCGCCGGTCTGCGGCAATACCTGGCGCATGCTGCAAGAGAGCCGGTTCGGCTGGCATTTCGAATATTTCGGCGACTTCAGCCGGCACCTGGGCATCTTCCGGGGCTGCGGGACCGATCTGCCGTTTTCGACCTCCACGGACAGCGCGGCGGCCTGTTGCTGATGGCGATGATCCTGCTGGCGGTCGCGACCGCCTTCCTGGCCTTCTCGAACGGCGCGAACGACAACTTCAAGGGCGTGGCCAGCCTCTACGGCAGCGAGACGGCAAGTTATCGGCTGGCCATCGGCTGGGCGACCGTGACGACGGCTGCGGGCTCGTTCGTATCGATTGTCCTCGCTGAAACCCTGCTGCGAAAATTCACCGGCAAGGGCCTGGTCGAGGCTTCGCTGGTCGGCACGGTCCCGTTCCTGCTGGCCGTTGCGGCCGGCGCCGGGATCACCGTGCTGCTTGCCGCGCGGCTCGGCTTTCCGATCTCGACAACGCATGGCCTCGTCGGCGCGATGATCGGCGCGGGTCTCGCCGCCAGCGGCGTGGACGGCGTCAATTTCGCGGCGCTGGGCAAGAGTTTCGTCCTGCCACTGCTCCTGGGGCCGGTGCTGGCGACGGCGCTGGGCGGCGGCCTCTATCTGGCGACACAGGCGGCCTTGCGCGGCCGCGGCCGGCCCTTCGTCGATCAGGCCTGTCTGTGCGTGGGGGCCGAGCCGGCCTACGCGGTTGGCCCGTCGGGCGGCGACGCGGTCCTGGCCCGGACGGCGCTGACGCCCGTGGTGGTGGTCGAGGCCTGCCCTGCCCCCGATTGCGTCCGCAAACGCGGCGGGGGGTGGGTCGGCGTCGATCTTTTGCGCCTGAGGGACGCGGCCCACTTTCTTAGCGCCGGGGTCGTGTCGTTCGCCCGGGGGCTCAACGACACGCCGAAGATCGCCGCGCTGCTGCTGGCGACCAACGCCCTGACTCCGAGGTGGGGGATCGTCATCGTCACGCTGGCCATCGCGGCCGGGGGGCTGATCGGCGCCCGCCGGGTGGCCGAAACCATGAGCCACAAGATCACGCACCTTGATCCGAACGAGGGTCTGGTCTCGAACCTTGGAACCGGCGCCCTGGTGATCATGGCCAGCCTGTTCGGGCTGCCGGTTTCGACCACCCATGTGTCGGTCGGATCGCTGTTCGGCATCGGCCTGGCGACCGGGGAGGTGAACGTCCGGACCATGAGCGGCATCGCGCTCTCCTGGCTCATCACCCTGCCCTGCGCGGCCATCTGCGCGGGTATGAGCCTGTGGGCCGCGCGCCTTTGGGGCCTGTGATCACCATGCCCATCCGTCAGGCCGGAAAGGCGAGCGCGTGATCCCGGACACCGGCCTTCGGCTCCTGTCGTTCGGCCTGGTGTTCGCGGTCATGGCGAGTTGGGAGATTGTCGCGCCGAGACGCCCCCGCACGCTGCCTCGCGGCGCCCGCTGGCCTCACAACCTCGCCCTGGTCGCGCTCAATACGCTGCTGTTGCGTATGCTGTTTCCGCTCGGCGCCGTGGGCGGCGCGATCTGGGCGGCCGGGGCCGGTTGGGGCCTTCTCCCATGGCTCGGCGCACCGGCCTGGGTCGCCTTTCCGACCGCGGTCCTGCTGCTCGACCTCGCCATTTACCTGCAGCATCTCGTGTTTCACCGCATTCCGGTGCTCTGGCGGGTGCACCGGGCGCACCACGCCGACCTGGATCTCGATGTGACGTCCGGCTCCCGGTTTCACCCGGTCGAGATGGTGCTGTCGATGCTGTTTAAGCTGGCCGTCGTGGTCGCCTTGGGCGCGCCGACGGGGGCGGTTCTTCTGTTCGAGCTGCTGTTGAACGCCACCGCGATGTTCAACCATGCCAACGTCGGGCTGCCGCCCTGGCTCGACCGACCCTTGCGATGGGTGATCGTCACGCCCGACATGCACCGCGTGCATCACTCCATTCGCCCCGACGAGACCAACAGCAATTTCGGCTTCAACATCCCCCTGTGGGACCGCGTCTTCGGGACCTATCGCCAGGCCCCTCGCGACGGCCACCCGGAGATGACCCTGGGCCTGCCCGACGTGAGAGATCCGGCCGGGCAACGCCTGGACCGGATGCTGCTCCAGCCGTTCGTCAGGGGAAGGTCAGCCGTCCAGGACGGCTCTCACGACACGAAGGGCCAGTAGCGAACGCCGGCGACGACCACGCCGGCCATGAGCCCAGTGGTCAGCACCATGGTCGGCAGGCCCCGCATACGCCGGGGCAGGAAGAAGAAGAGACCGGACAGCAGCATCATCATGCCGAGCGGCGGCATGACCCGCCAGGTGTCGTGCCTGACGCCCTCGCCGGCGGCGTCGTGCACCGGCCCCATGAAGCCGATCATCCGGGCCACGGCGCGGAACGTGCCGGTCACCGCGCCTTTCCGCGGCATCGATCCGGCGACGATGTCCGCCAGGGCCGCCTCGATCGCCTCGGTCACGTTCGCCCACTGGGCGCGGAAGACGATCTCTCCGCCCGGATCCACGACGTAGGCGCTGCTCGGACGCGCGCCCAGAGCCCGATGCAGGGCGCCGTCGATGTCGTCCACGGCGACTTCGAAGGGCAGGCCGAGGTGGCGCTTCAGGTCGAGGGCGTGCCCCCGCTTGGTCTCGAAGGTCTGCGGCTGAGCGATCGCCTGTCCCGGATGCGCCTCGCGCACATTGACCATGACGAAGCGGATCCGGTCTCCGTAGATCGCGTGCAGCCGCTTCAGGCCTGGAGCCGCGCTTTCGGTCACCGGGCAGGTGCGCGAGCCGAAGATCAGGAACAGGGTCTCCCCCTTGCCGATCAGATCGGCCGAGGCGAGGCGGGCGCCATCCGTCGTCGTCAGCTCGAACCCTGGAACCCGGTCGCCCGGCTCCAGGTCCCGGCTGGTGACGATCATGTCGTTGAGGATGTCCGGGAAGAGCCGGGGATGGTCGTAACGGTACTTGCGGGCGGCGATGGCCGCGCGCTTCGCCGCTTTGCTCATGGTGCTCTCGTGCTGGTCAGGAAATCGACGGTGTTCCGCCGGAAGACGTGAGGGGGGCGGCTTGCCGCCCCCCCTTGGTCAGGTTGATGCGCCGGCCGCGGCCATGGCGCGCAGGTCGCTGTCGGTCACTGGGCTTCCGCCGACTCCCCAGGCGCCCGGCTGGACGTCCTGGATGGTCACCCAGGTTACCGGGCGAAGGCCTTCGCCTTCGACCGACACGACCGCGTCGGTCACCTTGCGGATGATTTCCTGCTTCTGTTCGAGCGTCAGGTAGTTCCCGACGCCGGTGATCTGCACGAGAGGCATGGTCTTGGTTCCTTTCTGGTTGAGAGCGAGGGTCAGGCCGCCTTGGTCCAGGCGACGGCGCTGAAACCGGCGTCCAGAGGGGTCTCGGCGACGTGATTGGTGTAGTTGGAGAGGGTCTTGAGCCCCACGCCCAGCACCACCTCCAGGACCTGCTGCTCGCCGTAGCCGGCATGGAAGAAGGCGTGCAGGTCCGCCTCGGTCGGCCAGCCGCGCGAGACGACAACCGCCCGGGTGAAGCGGCGCAGGGCCTCCAGCTTCCCATCAGAGATCGGCGCGCCGTCGCGAATGGCGCCGATGACGTCCTGCGGCACCTTCTGCATCGAGGCGATCGCGCTGTGCGCGGCCATGCAGTAGGCGCAGTCGTTCTCGTAGCTGACCGTCAGCAGCACCGTCTGGCGCTCGGATGGGGTCAGCGAGGCGCTGTCGAAGATCTTCGCCAGCGTCGTGTAGGCCTCGACGAGAGCTGGGGCGTTGGACATCACCGCCAGCAGGTTGGGGATGAAACCGAAGCCCTTCTGGGCGGCGGCGAGGGTGGCCTTGGCGGCCTCCGGGGCGGTGTCGATCGTATGGATGGGGAAGTTCATCGGTTTCTCCTTGAGATGAGGGGTACTGGCGTTATTGGAATGATCATTCCAAATTGGGCAAAAAAAATCAGTCGAGGCGGCGCAGGGCGTCGGCCACGACAGACTGAAGCAGGTTGGGGTCCGGACGGCTGCGGATCAGCACCATCAGGCCGAGCAGCACCGCGAGCAGTCCCCTGGCGATCTCGGCGGCGGGGGCGGTGACAGCGATCTCGCCGGCCAATCGTCCCGCCTCGATCCGGCCCTTCAGAAAGTCCTCGATCTGCTCCTGGGCGTTGGCGACGACCTGCGCCGCCTCCGGATCATGGGCGGCCAGTTCCAGGGCGGTATTGGTCAGCAGACAACCCCGGTTTCCGCCCGCCTCCGTCGCCTCCGACAGGAAGGTCACGAGCAGCTGGCGAATGGATTCGCGGGGACCGAACCGTGCGGCGAGGTTGGTCAGCAGCTGGCTCCGCACCCGCTCGTCGAACATGCGCAACGCCGCGAGGAACAGGTCGTGTTTGTCGCCGAACGTGGCGTAGAGGCTGCCCCGGTTGACGCCCATGCATTCGACCAGGTCCTGCATGGAGGTGGCCGCGTAGCCGCGCCGCCAGAATGCCTGCATGGCCTTTTCCAGCACCTCGTCCCGATTGAACTGCTTTTCCCAAGGCATCTGGCCGCTCCTGATCCTGAAGATAGGCGCCTGGAACGATCGTTCAAGCCTCAGACGTCGCGATTTTCGTTCCCACCGAACGCCGCGAGAATTGGACAGTCCGGAACGGCGTCGCCGGAACACTGGGCCGCTGTCGCCGTGAGCACGCGCTCGACCCGCACCAGGTCGGCGATCCTGGCCCTCACGGCCACAAGGTGAACCTCGGTTCGCGCCTTCACCTCGGCACAGGTCTGGTTGCCGCCGTCGATAAGGGTCAGGAGGCTGCGGATTTCCTCGATGCTGAAGCCCAGGTCACGCCCCCGCATGACGAAGCGAAGGCGGTCGAGGTGGGTGGCCTCATAGAGGCGATAGGCGTTGGCGGCGCGGGGCGGTTCGGGCAACAGGCCGATTTTTTCGTAGTAGCGCACCGTCTCGATATGACAGTCCGCCCGACGGGCCAGCTCGCCGCGCTTCATGCCCGCGAAGGCTTGTCGATTCGCCATGAAAACCTCTTGAGCCTGTAGTTGCCACAGGGTTTATCGTGCTTCTGGACCGAAATCGAGGGCATCGAAGTGAACGACAACGCCGGAGAATCCGGGCCGCCACCAGACGCGGAAAATCGTCGGCACGTCTGGCTTGCCGCCGGCGGCATCATCGGCGCGGTCCTGGCTTCCGCCTGCTGCGTCGTGCCCCTGGCGCTGGTGACGCTCGGAGTTTCGGGAGCCTGGATCGGCAACCTGACCGCGCTGGAGCCCTACAAGCCCTATGTCGTTGTGGCGACGATGGCGGTGATCGGACTGGGGTTCTGGCACGTCTATTTTCGCCCCAAGCCCGAGTGCAAGGACGGGACCTACTGCGCCCGCCCGGAGTCCACCCGCCTCACGACGGCCGCCCTGTGGGTGGGTACGGCCGTCATCCTGCTCGCCGTCACGATCGATTGGTGGGTGCCCCTCTTTTACTAGGAGATTCAACATGAAACGGGTCGCGATTGTTATCGCGGGGGTCCTGGCCGTTGGAGCCACGGGCGCCCTGATCGCCAGAGCGTTCTACGCGCCGCCGCCGCCAACGCCGGTTCAAACCGCCGCCATGCATCGCGCGACGTTCGCCATAAGCAATATGACCTGCGCTACCTGCCCGATTACCGTGCGCAAGGCGATGGCGCGCGTGGCAGGGGTGAAGACTGTATCGGTCGACTTCGACGCCAAAAGAGCCGTCGTCGACTTCGACTCCTCGAGAACCACCGTGGCCGCGATCGGCGCGGCCTCGACCAATGCCGGCTATCCGGCGCGTGAGATCAAGTCCTGACGCAGGGACGACCGGCTGCCGGAAACAGGAACAGACTATGACTGAGCACCGCACGCCGCAGGAAGACGGTCCCTTTGACCTGGCCGTCATCGGCGCTGGATCGGCGGGGTTCTCCGCCGCGATCACGGCCGCGGAACAGGGCGCGCGGGTCGCGCTGATCGGCCACGGCGTGATCGGCGGCACATGCGTCAATGTCGGCTGCGTCCCGACCAAGACGATGATTCGGGCGGCCGAGGCGCTGCAAGGCGCGCGGGCGGCGGCGCGCTTCGCTGGACTGGTCGGCGCGGCCGATGTCGTCGATTGGGGACGGCTTGTCGCCCAGAAGGACGACCTAGTCGCGCTGCTCAGGCAGAAGAAGTACGCCGACCTCCTGCCTGCCTATGATGGCATTACCTACATGGACGGCGCCGCCCGCCTTGATGGCGGGACCGTCGTTGTGGACGGTCGGCCGATCCGCGCGACAAAGGTGATCATCGTCACGGGCGCTTCGCCGGCCCGGCCTGACATTCCCGGTCTCGCCGGAGTCCCGTTCCTGACCAGTACGACGGCCCTGGCGCTGGCCGAACTGCCCCGCAGCTTGCTAGTGATCGGCGGCGGCTATATCGGCTGCGAACTGGCCCAGATGTTCTCCCGCGCCGGGGTCAGGGTCACGATCGTCACACGCTCGCGACTGCTGCCCGGAGCGGAACCGGAGGTCTCCGAGGCCCTGACCCGCTATCTGATCGACGAGGGGGTCGGCGTCCGCCCTGGCGTCGCCTATCGCGGATTGAGGTCACTGGACGGCGAGGTCGCCCTGGACGTCGATATCGACGGAAAGCGCGAAATCCTGATCGGCGAGCAGATCCTTTTGACCACGGGACGCACCGCCAACACCACCGGCCTTGGTCTGGCGGGAGCGGGCGTGGCGCTCGCCGCCGACGGATCCATCGTCATTGATGATCGCATGCGAACCTCGCGGCCCGGGGTCTACGCCGCTGGCGACGTCACCGGGCGCGACCAGTTCGTCTACATGGCGGCCTATGGCGCGAAACTGGCCGCGCTCAACGCGCTGGGCGACGACGGGCTTGCCTATGACAACACCACCATGCCCTGGGTCGTGTTCACCGACCCCCAGGTCGCCGGCGTGGGCCTGTCGGAGGCGGCAGCAAGGGCGGCGGGCCATGAGGTCAAGACCTCGCTCCTGCCGCTGGATCTGGTCCCGCGCGCGCTGGCCGCGCGCGACACGCGGGGCCTGATCAAGCTTGTGGCCGATGCCCGCACCGACCGCCTGCTCGGCGGTCAGATCCTGGCGCCCGAGGGCGCCGACAGCATCCAGGTGCTGGCCCTGGCCATCAAGCACGGCATGACCACCCGGGAACTGGGTGACATGATCTTTCCCTATCTGACCACCGTCGAGAGCCTGAAGCTCGCCGCTTTGGGGTTCAGCCGCGATGTTAACAGGCTGTCTTGCTGCGCCGGCTGAACGTCGGCGGACGGACGGATCAGCCGCCCACTTCAGGACGCAAGGCGCCAGGGTCGCTTCGGAGGGCTGCTCGACCATGGGTCCGGCGATCGGTCGCGGACAGGATTGTGTAACCACAATGGGCTCTAGCGCGAAAGGTAGGAAGGGGCGGCGCGCATTGGCGTTTTGCTCTCCGGAGGAACCAAATATGCAGCCGACCAAAATGGTTGCCGGCGCGCCGTTTCCGCAGATGTCCTGGCCGACCGTCGAGGGTGGCAAGCTGGATCTCGCCAGCGGAACAGGCTGGCGGCTGCTGGTCGTTTATCGCGGCAAACACTGCCCGCTGTGCAAAAGCTACCTGAAGACGCTCAACGAGCTGTCGGCCGAGTTCGAAGCAGCCGGGATTGCAGTCTCGGCGTTGTCCGCCGATCCGCTGGAGAAGGCGCAGGCCGACGTGGCAAAGTACGGATGGACGTTCCCGGTGGGCTATGATCTCACCCTCGACCAGATGCGTGTACTGGGGCTGTATATCTCTGAGCCACTCTCGGACCAGGAGACCGACAGGCTGTTCGCTGAGCCTGGGCTGTTCGTGATCAATCCGGGTGGCCAGACGCAGATCATCGACATTTCCAACGCCCCGTTTGTACGCCCCGATCTGAAGACCCTGCTCGGCGGGCTGCAGTTCGTGATCGCCCGCGACTACCCCGTCAGGGGAACGGCCTGACAGCCGCTGCCTGACCCTTCAGTGGGCCACCCCGTTGGGCAGGTGAGTCTTGTCATGGTGCCCGACCTTGTCGACCAGCGTCGCGCTCGCCTCGTTCATACCGTTCAGGACGACCTCCGCGCCCTGGCGGCGGTAGCGGAAGACGATCTTGTCGATGGCGGCGACACCGGTCAGATCCCAGATGTGCAGATCGGTCACGTCGATCTCCACCCGGCGGGGGTGGCCGTGAAACTCGAACTGGGCGGCGAACAGGTCGGCTGACCCGAAGAACAGCTGGCCCCGGGCGACGTAGCGGCGAACCTCGTCCGCCTCGTTGATCTCCTCCTCGACCACCAGCAGGGTCGACACCTTTCGGGCGAAAAAGATCGCACTGAGGATCACGCCAAGGACGACGCCCTTGGACAGGTCATGGGTCAGGACCACGGTCCCGGTCGTCGCCAACATCACGATCGAAGAGACCACCGGCGTTTCACGAAGGCGCAGGATCGAGGACCAGTCGAAGGTGCCGATGGAGACCATGATCATCACGGCCACCAGCGCGGCCATCGGGATGCGGGCCACCCAATCCTGCAGCACCAGGATCAGAAACAGCAGGAACAGACCGGCCCACAGGGTCGACAGCCTGCCTCGTCCGCCTGACTTCACATTGATGATCGACTGGCCGATCATCGCGCACCCGGCCATGCCGCCAAACAGGGGCGACAGGATGTTGGCGATGCCCTGACCGCGTGTTTCGCGGTCCTTGTCCGAGGGGGTGTCGGTCAGGTCATCGATCAGGCTGGCGGTCAGCAGGGATTCCAGCAGGCCGACGAAGGCGAGCGTCGCCGCCACCGGCCCGATGATCCTCAACGTCTCCCAGGTCAGCGAGACCATTGGGATGTGGAAGAACGGCAGGGTCGAGGGCATCTTGCCCATGTCGCCCACGGTCCGGACATCCATCCCGGTCGCCACGGCGATGACGCTGAGCACCACGATGGCGACCAGAGGCGAAGGAACCGCTTTCGTCAGGCGCGGCAGCAGATAGATGATCGCCAGCCCTCCGGCGACCATGGCGAAGGTCTGCCAGTTGGCCCCGATCAGTTCAGGCAGTTGGGCCATGAAGATCAGGATGGCCAACGAATTGACGAACCCGGTCATCACCGACCGGGAGACGAACTTGATGTAGCGGCCCAGCCGCAGCAGGCCGACCACCACCTGGATCACGCCGGTCAGAAGGCTCGCGGCGAACAGGTATTCGATGCCGTGCTCTCGCACGAGCGTGACCATCAGCAAGGCCATTGCCCCCGTCGTCGCCGAGATCATCGCCGGTCGTCCGCCGACAAGGGCGATGGTCACCGCGATCACGAAGGAGGCGTAGAGGCCGACCGCTGGGTCCACGCCCGCGATGATCGAGAAGGCGATGGCTTCGGGAATGAGGGCCAGCGCGACAACCGTGCCCGAGAGCAGATCATTGCGCGGGTTGGCGAGCCATTCACGGCGCGCCGAAGCAAGAAATGTCATGAACTAATAAATCCAGTTCGCGACCCACCCGCATGATCTGCGGCGTGGCGCCTGTTTTAGCTATCGCGCTAGGGTTTCCCGGGGGATGGGCGCCCGAGGTAGCCACCCGGTCTTGCCGGGTCCTGTCGAAGGCGGTCTTGTGCCGATGACTGATCTCCATTGCAAGGGCAACCCAGCCGCCAAACGAACTCCTGCGGAGGATTGGTGACGGGCGGACTGGGTCGTTAGGTTTTTGGACAGGAGTGGCCGTGAATCCGGAACGACAACTCTGGCTGATCGAAGGTTTGCCCGGCTCGGGGAAGAGCACCACCTCCGACTTTCTATGCACCTCAGCGAGGGACAACGGGTGGGCGGCAAAGTGGTGGCTTGAAGAACTTAAGGACCATCCCGTATTGCCTGTGACCCTAAAGATGTCGGCGCGCGATATTCAGTTCCCGCGCCTCTACGTTAAATCTTTCGAAGATTTCCTCCTCCGCGAGACCGGAATTCTAATCCTTGATGGCGCCGCCCTACAAAGCACCGTCCGGTATCTCTATGCGAATGCTGCGCCAACTTCTGTAATCGAACAATACATCGACGAATGGACCGAAGCAGTCCGCCCATACTCCCCGAAAATGATGATGTTGACGATACCTGACCCTTTCGAGCACTACGCCAATTTTGTGAGACATCTCCGTGGTGCCGAATGGACATCGAAGCTGATCAGGTATGTCGAATCCACACCTCTGGCCATGGTCAGGCAATGGAGCGGTTTCGATGGCTTCGTGGCATTTTGGTCCGAGTATCAGGCCACTTGCCTCAACATCCTCAGTAAACTGCCCATTTCAGTGCTTTCCATAGAAGCCTCACCGGCGACAGCATCTGGCCTAAGCTCCGAAATCAGGACCTTCTTTGGCCTTCCTTGACTACACTTCGAGCAGGTTCTTGAAAAACCTGGGTCGAGGGACGTTTTCGCCATTTCTTACCTGCATTAGTCAATCTGGCTGAGATTGCCGCCGTCATCGCCTTCTTCGGACTCCTAAAACGCCGGAACGACACCCGGGACAGTCGGAAAGCACGCCTCGTGAAGCCAGAATCGACTGGGAGCGGGATTGGCGTCCGGCTGGTCCGGCTCCCTCACCCCAGATATCGCGTGGCCCATGTGTCGATGCAGGATGCGACGTAGTCGGCGTCAGCAGCTTTTAGAAGCAGATGGTCGGCCTGGTTCAGCGAGATGAAACTCTTGGGGTGCCGCGCGGCGAGGAAGATCTGACCGGCGTTTTCCACCGAAACGACGCTGTCGATCGGAGAGTGGAGAACCAGCAACGCTTTTCGCAGATTGGCGATCCGCATAGACGGGTCATGGCGCTCCGCATCGGCCACAAATGTCTCGCTCAAGCCCACGGTTTTATCGCCGACTGTCACTGCCAACCGATCCGACACTTCCGGTTCGCCTCGACTTGCGTGTTTGAGCACATGCGCGGCCTGGAATGGAGCGCCGATAGTGGCGACGGCGCGAACCGTGGACAGATCATGAGCGGCCTCCAGGACAGCGGCTCCGCCAAAGCTGTGTCCAATCAGCAATTGGACCGCCTTGCCGTCAGCCTCCATTGCTCGGCAGGCGGCGTTGATATCCTGCACGTCCGCGGAAAGCCCGTTGCCGAACTCCCCCTCGCTTTGCCCCATGCCGGAGAAATCGAAGCGAAGAACGGCGACGCCCCGGCCGGCCAAAGCCCGCGACACCCGCACTGCCGCCAGCGATGTCTTGCTGCACGAGAAGCAGTGGGCGAACAGCGCGTAGGCCCGAACCGACCCGGACCCAGACTCAAGGGCGCCGGACAGGCTATGGCCTCGGGCGCTCTCAAACGTGAAGTTTGTCGTCGCCATGACTGTGTTCAGTCCAGATCTGCAGGCGTGCGGTCAGGTCGCCGCCTCGATTTTGAACAGCCGATCAAGCGACCAGCCTCCCGGGCCGAACGTGATCATGGTGATCAGCAGAGCAGCCCAGCTCAGATGTGTGGGCCAGGCGTCGGGATAGACGAAAAGCTGGATGACCGCCGTCATGCCCAGCAGGGCCAGGGCTGACAGCCTCGTCATGAATCCGAAGACCAGCAGGATCGGAAAGAAATGCTCCGCGTAGGTCGCCATGTGGGCGGCGATAGCCGACGGGATGAAGGGGACGTGATATTCTTCCGAGAAGAGGAAGTAAGTCGAATCCTTGATCGTCAGCAGTCCTTCGACCTTGGTCCGGCCCGACTGGAAAAATACACCGGCGATACCGAAGCGGGCCAGCAGGAGCGGCAGCGCCGGCGGGAGGAATCGCTCTGCCAGACGCGCCGGCAGGGTGAGGATGGACGGGCGCAAGGGCGCATCGGCGTGGGTCATTGGTCTGTTCTCCCCGAATGTATGAAAAGCGGCTCGGGCGACACGTGGCCGACCGCGGAAAAGTCTGACGCGCCGAACAGTCCGGCGGCGAAAAGCTCACCGAGCCCGTTGACGTCGATGTCAGTGTTCTGGTCCTCCGCCGCGCTCATGGCGTCGCCGAAGGATTGGCCTGAGCGACAGGCGTTGAGAAAGGCGAACTGCCAGGGTGAGAGCGCGATCGCGACGACCTCCCCGTGCGGGCGGCAAAGGGCGATCCCCTCGGGCCGCCAAACAACCGAAAAGCCCTCCGGTCCGGGCAGCGGCGCCGGCGGCCGGTTGAGTCGCCAGAGCGTCGCCACGGGTGCGTCAAACCAGGCGATTCTTGCGCTGGCGTGCAGTGACAGCGGCAGCTCAAGCAGGAGGTCTTCTGCCAGCGACTGAAGCGAGGCAGGATCCAGCATAAGGTCGTCCGCCGCGTAATGGGACTGGGTCCACAAGGCATCGACCTGAGCGACATCCGCGATGTAGGCGATATCGGCCGCCGGCTCGAATGTCCTCAGGAAGTCAGGAAAAGCCTCTCCGTAGGTCGCCAGAACCGGGCTTCGCGGCGCGTGCGCCCGAATGAATACGTGCGCGCAGGCGGAAAACCAGGCCTCGCCCACGATACGATCTACAGTCGGGAAGTTGGCCCGCAGGGTGTCTACCAACCCCTTGGCGACGGTGTTGCGATAGACCGACAGGCCAGCGGGGCTGAAGCCTGCCGGGATGTAGTCTGGATCCCGGATCGCTCGCGCCAGGTCGCTCTGAAAGGATGCCAGATCATGCATGCGCGGTCGCCCGCACCGGCGTGGCGGCGCATCGCGCCAGGACGTGCGCCGCCCGGGTCCGCTCCTGCATGAGGTTCTTGAACGACGGGATGTTGTCGTCCCGCTCGATGAGCGTGGGCCGAGGTCCGATGCGGCTGACGAACTGCTCATAGAGTCGCCAGACAGGCTCGGCGATCTCGGCGCCATGGGTATCGATGAGGAGCCGCTCTCCCAATCGCGCGTCGGCCACATGACCGGCCAGATGGATCTCACCGACGGCATCCGCGGGGATCGCGTCCAGATAGGCCTCGGCGTCAAAGCGCAGGTTGCGGGCGCTGATGTACACATTGTTGACGTCGACCAGCAGACCGCATCCGGTCAATCGGACCAGTTCGGCGAGAAAGTCGGTCTCTGAAAAATCGTGCCGATCAAGACGGAGATAGAGAGACGGATTTTCGATCAGGATCTTCCTGTCCAATACGGTCTGAGTCTGATCGATATTGTCGGCGATACGTGACAGGGCCTGCCGCGTGCGCGGGAACGGCAGGAGATCGGGAAAGTAGGACCCGTCCGCCGTGGACCAGGCAAGATGCTCTGAGACAACGAACGGGTCGAAACGATCAATCAGGTCCCGAAGCCGGGCAAGATGCTCGGGCGACGGCGAAGCATCCCCCGCGAGCGATAGTCCTACGCCGTGCAGCGAGATAGGGAACCTGGCCCGGAGCGCCTCAAGCATGGCGACTCTTGGCCCGCCCGGGACCATGTAGTTCTCGGGATGCACCTCATACCATTGGCCGACCGCCAGGCAGTTGGCGGCGTCCTCGAAATGCTGGGGCTTGAAGCCAAGCCCGACGGTCGGTGGCATGGGGTGTCTCCCGAAGGGTCGATCAGGACTTTTCGGTCAGCGAGCCGGGGCCGTTGGGCGTCTGGATCGACGTGCAGGTGCCCTTGGGGACCAGCTTCCAGGCATTGCCCTGATAGTCGACGGTGGAGGTGGCGGCGCAGGTGGTGCCGGGACCGGCCTTGCAGTCGTTCTGGCCGGCGAGCGCGACGCCGTAGCACTTTTCCATCGGCGGCTTGTCAGCGGCGATAGCGGCGCTGCCGGCGGCCAGAGCGGAGAAGGCGAGTGCGGCGATGGCGATCTTGGTCTTGTTCATGGATTGCGTCCTTGGATTGGAAGGGTGAGCGCGGGACCGGGAGGGCCCCCGGCCCCGCGATGATCGGCTTGCAACAGGGGTGGGTCGCCAGCGGATCACAAAGGCCAGTTCGCAGGGCGGGTCAGGTCGGTTACACCTGACACACGAAAAGTAGGCCGATGACGAAATTGTCGAGCGCCTGTAACCATTCGCGCCGACCCAGCGAACTCACAGTCAGGATCAAAGAGTGCGGGAGACAGAGCGGAAGCTGAAGGCGTTGATGCTGATGGGTCTGGACGGCGACGCCGTAGCCCAGAGCCGTCTGCTTTCCGACCTGTCGGCGCTCTTGAAACTTTTCTTCGCGCGCCGGCTGGGCCGCGACGATGGAGACGTTGAGGACTTGGTGCAGGATTGCTTGATCGCGGTGCATGTTCGGCGGGAGACATTTGACCGCTCCGGGTTGTTCACGCCCTGGGCTTACGCGATCGCCCGCTACAAGCTGATCGACCATTACCGCCGCAAGCGCGTGCGATCCTGGTCGCCGCTCGACGAGGCCGATGAACTGTTCGCCCCGGCTTGGACCGACGACGCCATGCATGCGCGGGATCTGAACCGCCTTCTCGACAGCCTGCCCGCCAAGCAAAGCGACGCCATTCGCAAGACCCGGATCGAGGGTCTGAGCACCGAAGAAGCGGCGGCGGCCACCGGCATGTCTCCGTCGCTCGTTAAAGTCAGCGTCCATCGCGGTCTCAAGGCCCTGATGGCCCGCGTCGGCAAGGGAGGCGACGATGCGAACGGATGATCTGATCGCCCGGCTGGCGGCTGAAACCGCCGTCGTCAGGCCTCACGCCGTCGAACGGAGAGTGGCCGTTCATCTCATGATCGGCGGGGCGGCTGCGGTTGTCCTGCTCATCACCCTGCTCGGCTTTCGTCCGGACATGGGCGCGGCCGTCGGAACCGTCTCGTTCTGGATGAAGTTCGGGTTCACCGCCGTCGTCGCCGCCCTGGGCGTCGCGGCCACCTGTCGCCTGGCCCGCCCCGGCGCGGTCCTGCTGCCCGCCTTCTGGGTCGCGGCCGCGATGCCCTTCGCGGCGGTCGCCGCCATGGCGACCTTCGAGATCCTGGCTGTCGCCCCGGCGGATCGGGTCGCCGTCTGGCTGGGCAGTTCATGGAAGACCTGCCCGGTGTGGATCCTGGTGATATCGGCGCCGGTGCTGCTGGCCGTCACCCTGTCCATGCGCAGGTTCGCGCCGACCCGCCCGGTTCTCACCGGGATGGTGCTCGGGATGGCGGCCGGCGGCGTCGGCGCGACCGTCTACGGACTGCATTGCCAGGAGAACGCGGCCGCCTTTCTGGCCACCTGGTACGTGCTGGGCATGGCGGTCGTCGGCGCCATCGGCGCGGCCATCGGCCCGCGCGTCCTGCGCTGGTGATGGACTGGCGACGGTTCCTGTCGCTGGCGACCTCGAACGGCGTGCCCCGTCGGGCGTTGATCGTCGCCGTCGTCGTCGGCTCGGTGCTCAACCTGATCAACCAGGGTGACGCGATTTTCGGCCCGAAGGCCGTCGATGTCGGAAAGCTCCTGCTGACCTTCATCGTGCCCTACCTGGTCAGCACCCACGGTGCGGTCTCGGCTCGCATGTCGAAGGGAAGCCAACCCTGATGTCCCAGCTTCTGGACCGCGGCGACGAGGTCTCTCTTCTTGAGGTCTTCAAGGCCTATCCGGCGGCGGCGCGCCCGCTGATCGCCTATCATGAGGTCGTCATGCGGGGGCCCTCCCCGCTGTCGGTCGCCGACCGCGAGCTGATCGCCGCCTATGTCTCCGGTCTCAACGGCTGCGGCTACTGCCACGGGATCCATGCGGCCACCGCAGCGGCGTTCGGGATCGACGCCGGCCTGTTCGAGGCTCTGATGGCCGATTCCGCGACAGCCCCGGTGGCGGCGCGCCTGCGGCCACTGCTCGACTACGTCCGGAAGGTCACCCTGACGCCCTCGCGGATGGTCCGCGCTGACGCCGAGGCCGTCTATGCCGCCGGCTGGCCCGAAGCGGCGCTGCATGACGCCGTCGCGGTCTGCGCCCTGTTCAACTTCATGAACCGCTATGTCGACGGCCTTGGGGTCTCGGCCGACCAGACTTACACGGCCCAGTCAGCGGCCCGCCTCCACGACGGCGGATACGCCGGCCTGTTGGCCCATCTGCCGGCGTAGCGCCCCCTGCCTGGTCGCCGAGGGCGGACGGCCGCGTCAGACCTGCTGTAACCAAACACCGTCGCGGCGCGAACTCATTGCAGAAGCGACGGCCACATGAGCCGCGCGCTCGCATTGGCCCCGGAGCGCGCCCGCGCCTTGCCGGCGAATAAGTATTGGTTGAACTTATAACGCGTCTCTTCACAGTGAATAGCGATATAATATCCCAAATATTCTTCCATCTCGAACCATTCAAAGTACCGGTAACAATTACTTAGCTCGATCTGGTTCAAATCGCCGTGCGAAAATTGATTGGCGACGAAATTGGACAGCAAGATCAGCCACGCCCTCTACTGGGATCGACGCGCCGGCCAGAAGGCTTGCGATGTTGCGCAGATATCGATCCTCGCCTTCATGGCGGTGCTGTACCTCGTCGCGCCGAGGGCCGCCGACGCGCACGCGAAGGTCAGCTGGACCCTGCTGATTCTCCTGGCCCACCTGCTGGCGACCATCCTCAGACTGGTCATCAACAGCACGGCGAAGCCTTCGAACGCCCGCGAGTTCATCTGGGCAGGCATCGACTTCGTGATGCTCTACGCCGTCGTGTTCAGCTACCACCTCCAGTACCACCAGCCGCCCGGCATCATCCTGAAATCGACGACCGCGGGCATGGCCTTCTTCCTCGTCGCGATCCGGGCCGTCCTGGCCGACGTAGGTCTCCTGATCTTCGCGGGGGCGGCTGCGGGCGTCGGCTGGACGCTCCTGAGCCTCTATGCCGGCGTGATGGGCGGGCGCGAGTCCGTGACCCGCAGCTTTGTCGAATACATGACGAGCTCGAAGATTCTCGTTGGCGCCCAGGTCGAACACGTCCTCGCGATCGCGCTGGTGACGTTCGCCCTCTGCGTGGCGGTGATCCAGGGGCGTGTCGATGGCCTCACGGGCCTTAAGGATCGCAAAGCCTTCCTGCTTCGCCTTGAGCGCGGCGCGGGCAGCGGCGGCCGGGCCCGCGGCGCCATCATGCTGGTCGAGATCGAGAATCTCCACGAACTGAGCGATAGCTTCGGTACGGAAACCTCCGACGCCGCCCTGGTGGAAGTCGCCACCCGTCTGCGAAAGTTCGTGCAGGGCTGGGCCGAGGTTGGTCGGCTGGAGGAGGGCCTCTTCGCGATTCGCTCGCTAGGCCTCGTCGACGACCTTGAAATGGCGAGGCCGTTGCAAGAGCTCACAACGCTACTCCAGGCGCCGCTCGCGTCGGCGCGAGGCTTCAGTCTCGCCGTCATGGCGGCGGGCGCGGCCGGCGACGGGTCCGCCGACCTGACCGAGACGCTCGGCAACGCCCGGGCCGCGCTCAACCGGGCAAAGGCCGGCAAGGTCCGGGAGGCCGTCATCTATTCGCCTGCGATCCGATCACAGGCACGGCGCAGAATGGCCCTCGAGCGCGACCTTCGGGCCGCCATGCAGAGGGGAGGTCTCGAAGTTCACTATCAGCCGATTGTCGAGCTTTCCACCGCCCGCGCCGTCGGCGCCGAAGCTCTGGCGCGGTGGCGCCATCCTGAACTGGGCGACATTTCTCCGGCGGAGTTCATACCGATCGCCGAGTCGACCGGTCTCGTTACCGAGATCGGGCAGTGGGTTCTCGCCCGGGCCATTGAGGATCAGATGGCCTGGCGCGCGGCCGGGGCGCCCGACGAGATATTCGTCAGCGTCAACGTCGCCCCCGCCCAGTTGCGGGAGTGGGCGCTGCTGGAGGTCGCCCTCAACACCGGCAAATCAAGCAACGCCCGCCTCCGCATAGAGATCACCGAGGGCGCCATGGCGGAAGACGATTCGGCCATCGTCGATCGCATCCGACAGATCAACCAGGCCGGCTTTGGTCTGGCCATCGACGACTTCGGAGCAGGTTATTCCTCGTTCGGTCGCCTGAGCAGCCTGCCATTTTCAACACTCAAGATCGACCGACAGCTGACCCTGGGGGTCCATGACCAGCCCGGCCGCGCCACCCTCAACGCCATCGCCCAGCTTGCCCGAAGCCTGGCGATGGACACGGTGGTGGAAGGCATCGAGCGGGAGGATGAGCGGCAATGGCTGCACGCCATGGGTTTCCGCCTTGGGCAGGGATACCTATTCGGCAAGGCGGCGCCGTCATCCGCGTTCATTGCTCGCCTGGCCGAGAGCGCGATCCTCGTCCCCCGGGCGTCGACCGACGAGCGCCTCCGCGCGGCCGGCTGACCATCGACCCGACCCGTCCGTTCAGCCGGCGCTATCGCCGACCTCGCGCCTGGGCCCGTCTCAGGCTGGCGACATCGTCCACGTCCTCGCAAGTGCGCAACAAGGCCACGCGCAGTCCGGGCATCGCGCGAAGCGTATCGGTCAGCGTTTCCTGGCTCGACCAGCGGATCGAGCTGAACGGCATCGGACCTCGCACGGAGCGTCGCAGACCGATGAGCCAATAGCCCCCGTCAACCGCCGGGCCGATGACGGCATCGTTCGACCGGAGGGCGTTGAAGGCCGCGGCGATGTCCGACCGGCGGACGTCGGGCGTGTCGCTGCCGATGATCACCAGATGGCCGACCGGAAACCGCCGGGCCAGCCTCTCCAGCTTCTGGCCCAGGTCCCCGGCCCCCTGGGGCAACGCGCGGGCTCGTCCACGCACCCAGGTGGTCGGTTTGTCTGGCGTCACGGCGGCCCAACTCCGCCACCGCCGGTCGGGCGCAAGGGTCCGTAGCAGGCGATCCAGCGATGACCGTTGAAATCGCCAAGCTTCAACATCGCCGATGTCCGCCGCCAGTCGCCGCTTTCCAACGCCCACCGCGGGCTTGCGGGCGACGATCACCAGATTCCTGAAAGCCCTAGCGTTCATAGAGTCTGGCGATCCGGGCGGGGGCGATGCCGGCGAAATACAGCACCAGGCAAAACAGGTTTAGCAGGCTTCGCTTCGCCCAGCCGTCCCGCCGCCACCGGTCGGCCGAGGTCCGCGCGGCGACCGGCAGAGGCGCGAGTCGACGGCGGCCAAGGCGACGAACCAGATCCACATCTTCCATCATGGGCATGTCGCGAAACCCGCCGATGTCATCGAACAGCTGCCGGCTGATGAGAAGCCCCTGATCGCCATAGGGGAGACCGAACACCGCGCAGCGGACGGCCACCATAGTCTCGAGAACCCGGGCCCGCCGGCTGAGGTCGTCCAGCGAAAAGCGGAAGTAGGCGGCCTGCTCCGATGACGCGGGCGTTCCCATGTGGTCCGCCACCGCTCGTCGCCATCCGGCGGCCAGCGCGGTGTCCGCGTGGAGGAACAACAACCAATCGCCCGTGGCGTCATTGGCCCCGAGGCCAAGTTGTCGTCCGCGCCCCGTCGGGCTGGTCACGATCCGTGCGCCGACGCTCCTGGCGACCGCCAGTGTCTCGTCGTCCGACCCGCCGTCGGCAACGATGATCTCCACCACGCCGGCGACCGACGCCAGCGTGGCCGCCAGCGTCTGGCCGGCATTCAGTGTGGGGATGATCACTGTGAGCCGTTCAGGGCTTATCGACGACATGCAGGCTGGCCTCTCTCTGCTACTTCGTCGCCGCCGTCGCGCTGGTTACAGGTGGCCGGCTGTCGGGCCAACTCCGCCTCCCCGCGCGGCCGAAGGCCCCCCGTCGCGGGCGCCGACGGGGGCCGCGGCCTGTAACCATCCGTGCGAGTCGGACGAACTGCCTCGCAGAACCTCCTGGACGGCGCGCCGCGCATCACCGGGCGTCGCGGATCGAGCAGGACCTCATGGGCTTCAACTGGCTATCGGACTTCCAGATCCAGGGGCGGAAAGTTCATGTGACCAAGACCGGCGCGATTGTTCGCCTAGATCGAACGCTGTTTTCGGAAATCGGCGCCTGGCTGACCTACTATGGTCCCGTCCGCCTCAAGGCGATGATCGAAAACCTGCTGTTCCCGGGCCCGCGCATCCTCTTCACGCCCGACGTTCCGCGCCCATGGTATCTCGTCTCGAACGCCGTTGGCTGGTCCGGGGCCCGGGTGACGTCGGACCCGAGACTGGCCGTGGCCGCCTTCTATTTCGAGGATTCGACCGTTGGCGTGGCGCCCCGGACGCCGGGGCTGACTTGTTTGAACGGCGCCTGCACGGATGTCTCGAAATCGCGCGTCGCGGACACCTTCGAGGCCGTGTTCGGCTATCCGCTGGCGGTGGACCCCAGACGCTGGCATGGCCTCGCCGTCGAGAAGGGAGAGAAAAACGGCGCGCACGATGGCCGAGTCGTTCGATGCCCCCGCGATCCGGCGCTGGGCAAGGTCTATCAGCGCCTGATCGACACGATCGACGACGGGATGGCCCAGGATCTGCGCACCCCCTGCGTCGATGGCGAACCTGTGCTGGTCTTCATCAAGCGCCGGCCGGGCGAGACACGCTTCGCAAACCACAACACCAGCGTCGCGCTTGCCGCGCCCAGCGACCAGTTCTCTGGCGACGAACTCGACGCCATTCGACGCTTCAACAAGGCGATGAACCTGGACTGGGGCGGTCTCGACATCCTTCGCGATCGCCATGACGGCCGCATCTACATCGTCGATGTCAACAAGACCGACATGCCGCCGCTCGCGCTTTCCTTTCGAGACAAAATACGCTCGACTCGCCAACTGGCTGCGGCGCTGCGGCGAATGGTGTCGCGCGTGAGCGCGGCGCGCGAACCGTGATCCCCTTCCTTAAGGACTTTGATCCCACCTACGGCGTGGCCCAGACGCTCTCGCCGCGGCTCCGGCGGGTCGTGGCCCGGAACCCTGGACCGTTCACCTACACGGGGACGGGCGCCTACATCGTCGGGCGCGGCATCGTAGCGGTCATTGACCCGGGCCCTGACGACCCGGTCCATCTGGAAGCCCTGAAGCGCGCCCTCGACGGGGAAACCGTGAGCCATGTGCTGGTGACCCATCATCACCTGGACCATTCGCCGTTGGCGCGCGCCCTGGCGGACCACTTCGGCGCGCCGCTGTATGGTCGGCCGGCCGCCTCGCTGCCCGAGGATAGGGGCGCCGTGCGCCTGGAAGCTGGCGACGATCCCAATTTCCGGCCCGACATCGAGATCGCCGACGGCTGGACCGCCAAGGGGCCGGGCTGGACGCTGGAAGCCCTCCATACGCCCGGCCACACCACGAACCACTTCTGCTACGCGGTGGAAGAGGATCGAGCCCTGTTGTGCGGCGACCATGTCATGGCGTGGTCGACCAGTATCGTCAGCCCCCCGGAGGGAAACATGGGCCAGTACCTTGCCAGCCTGGAGCGGATCCAGAAGCGCGACTTCAGGGTCCTCTACCCGGCCCATGGACCCCATCTCGTCGATCCCGGACCGTTCATCGCGACCTACGTCGCTCACCGGAGACGCCGGGAGGGCCAGGTCCTGGACCAGCTTCAGGCCGGACGCCGCACGATCCGGGCGATGGTCGATGACCTGTACAGGGACGTCGAACGCCGGCTGCATCCGGCCGCGATGCATATGGTCTGGGCGCATCTGATCGACCTGACGGAGCGCGGCGTGACGGTCGCCTCACCGGCGCCGACGCTCCAGGCCGATTATTCGCTCGCCTGACGGGTCAGGCGTAACCGTAGCCGAGGCTGCCGCGAACTACCGCTGTGACCGCAATCTGGTCGGCGGCGACACGCCACGACCGTGAAGGAGTAACACTTGAACCGTCCGAGACCCGGCCAGCATGCCGCGCTCACCCTGTCGAGCCCGTCTCGCAGGGCGACCTTCGCGCTCGCCGGCGCAATGCTGATCCCCGCCACGTCAGCCCACGGCGCGACCCGACTGTCGCGGTTCGCCGACGCGGCCGGCGGCGCCCTGACCCTCGACCACAGCGCCTTCGACGGTCTGCTGGCTCGCCGCACCACATTGCGGGCCGGCGTGGTCCGGGTTGACTACCGGGGCTGGAAGGCCTCGTCGGCCGACCGTGCCGCCCTCAAGGCGTACATCGGTCGGTTGTCCGGGAGCGATCCGACCCGGCTGACCCGCGTCGAGCAGTTCGCCTTCTGGGCCAACCTCTACAACGCGATTACCATCGAGACCGTTCTGGCGGCCTTCCCGGTGAGGTCCATCCGCGACATTCGACCGACCGCGCTGTCGATCGGCCCGTGGAAAGCCAAGGTCGCCACCGTCGTCGGCGTCAGCCTGTCTCTGGACGACATCGAGAACGGCATCCTGCGGGCCGGCTGGCGCGATCCGCGCGTACACTACGCGATCAACTGCGCGTCGTTTGGCTGCCCTAACCTCCCTCGCTTGGCCTGGCGCGGCCGGGGCCTCTCCGAACGGCTCGACGCCGCGGCCCGGGCCTACGTCAACCATCCGCGGGGGGCCCGTTTCGAGGGCGACAAGCTTATGGTCTCGTCGATCTACCGGTGGTTCGCGGGCGACTTTGGCGGCGACGACAAGGGCATTTTGGCCCACCTATCGGCCTATGCGGCGCCGGCCCTGAAGGCCCGGCTCCAGAAGACCGATCGCATCGGCGGCCACGAATACGACTGGACCCTGAACGAGGGCAGCGCGTCGTGAGCACCGCCGGGTTCAAACGCCTGTGGCCCCTGGCTGTGCTGGGACTGCTGTTCGCCGCTGCCGTCTTCAGCGGTGCGACGCGCTATCTCAACCTGCAGACCCTTCACGCCCACGAGGCCGTCCTGCGGAGTTTCATAGGCGAGCATCTGCTGCTCAGCCTTGTGGTCTTCATGGCGGCCTACGCCGCTTCGACCGCCGCCAGCCTGCCGGGCGCCTCCATCCTGACCCTGGCGGGCGGTTTCCTGTTCGGAACCTGGGTCGGCGGCGCGGCCACTGTCGCGGGCGCCACCGTGGGCGCGGTCCTGGTCTTCTATGCCGTGCGAACATCCCTCGGCGAGACGCTGCGCGGCAAGGCCGAGCGCGACGGCGGGCGACTGAAAGCCATGATGGACGGGATTCGGGACGGCGCGTTCGGCTACATTCTGACCCTTCGGCTGATGCCGATCGCGCCGTTCTGGCTGGTCAACGTCGCCGCCGGAGCGGCCCATGCACCGGTTAGGGCCTACGCGCTGGCGACATTCCTCGGCATCATGCCGGCGACCTTCATCTTCAGCGGCATCGGCGCCGGTCTGGGCGCGGTGCTCGCGCGTGGTGGCGAGCCCGACCTGCATGCCTTCGCCCAGCCGGCCGTGATCCTGCCGCTCGCGGCCCTCGGCCTGCTGTCGCTGGGCACAACCCTTGTTCGCGGCCATCTGACGCGCCGCCGGAAGCCCCTATGACCCGCAGAATCATCAAGGCCGACCTGGCGATCATCGGCGCGGGTGCGGGGGGGCTTTCTGTTGCGTCCGGAGCCGCCCAGCTCGGCGCGAACGTCGTCTTGTTCGAGCACGGCGAGATGGGCGGCGACTGCCTCAACTACGGGTGCGTGCCGTCCAAGGCGCTGATCGCGGCAGCCAACACAGCCTACGCCGCGCGTGACTCGGAGCGGCTTGGCGTGATCGCATCGCGCGGCTCCATCGATTTCGGAGGGGTCATGTCTCACGTCCGTGGCGCGATCGCCGCCATCGCCCCCCACGACAGCCAGGAGCGGTTCGAAGCCCTCGGCGTGCGGGTCATCCGCGAAGCCGCCCGGTTCGCCGACCCCAGAACCCTGTTCAGCCCGACCGCGACGGTGCGGGCGCGCAAGATCGTCATCGCGACCGGATCCCGCCCGCGAATCCCAGACATTCCGGGCCTCAAGGACGTGCCGTTCCTGACCAACGAGACGGTCTTCGGCCTCAACGAGCTTCCCGCGCGCCTGATCGTCCTCGGCGGCGGCCCCATCGGCCTTGAGCTGGGGCAGGCCTTTCGTCGGCTGGGAGCCCAGGTCACCATTATCGAGCCGGGCGTTCCCATGGGTCGGGAAGACCCCGAAGCCGCCGCCCTCGTGCTCGATCAATTGCAGCGGGAGGGCGTGGATCTGAAGGTCGGCTGCCGGGTCACGCGCGTGGACCCCGGCCCGGTGGTGGTCCTCGATACGCCAGACGGGGAGGAGCGCCTGTCCGGAACGCACCTGCTCCTCGCCGTCGGCCGTGAACCCTCCATCGAGCGGCTCGACCTGAAGGCGGGCGGCATCGCTTTCAATGAGCGAGGGATCGTCACGGACGAAGGATTGCGCACCAGCAATCGCCGGGTCTACGCAATCGGCGACGTCGCCGGCCGAGGCCAGTTCACCCATCTCGCGGGCGCCCATGCCGGCCTGATGGTGCGACGCCTGCTCTTCGCCATGCCGATCAAGGCCACAAGGCTGGTCGTGCCGCGTTCGACCTACACCAGCCCGGAGGTCGCTTCCGTCGGCCTTTCGGAGGCGGAAGCGAGGGTCGCCCACGGGAATGGTGTTCGCGTCGAACGGGTCGACTTCAGCGGCAACGACCGCGCCATCGCCGAGGGCGATACCCTTGGCTTCGGCAAACTGGTGACCGACCGCAAGGGCCGGATTCTTGGCGCCACCCTCGTCGGCGCCCATGCGGGAGAACAGATCCAGCTCTGGACCCTGGCGATGACCGCCGGGGTCAAGCTGAGCCAGGTCGCCGGCATGATCGCCCCCTACCCGACCCGCAGCGAGATCAACAAGCGCATGGCCGGCCAGTGGTTCACGCCCACGCTGTTCTCACCAATGAGCCGCCTGGCCGTATCCCTGCTCAAGCGGCTGGCCTAGGCGGACGACCCGCGCGGTTCGGACGCCCTACGACCGCCTTTGAGCGCCGACCTCGAACAGGCTCACGTCGTCGAGGGTCCGGGCGATGATTAGGGCCCCCTCCAGTCGCGCCAGAATTGCGGCGGGCGCTTCGCCGGCCCAAGCCGGCCCGAATGCGGTCGAGAGATACCCAAGCACCAGCCGGAAAAAGTCCCCCGTCGCCGCCGCGGCCTCCGGCGGCAGGGAATCGTGCTCGGCTCCAAACAGGCCGCACAGGCACATCTTGTCATCCCGGACCAGGGCGTCCCGAAACAACTGGGTGAGGCGGGCCACGGCTTCGTCGGGCCCGAGGACCGCCGGATCGCCCAGATAGTCCCCCGCCCGCGTCGCGTACCGCCTCGCCAGGGCTGCGCCGAGGTCGCCCTTGGTCGGAAAGTGATAATGGATCGACGAGCTCTTCACGCCGACGTCGTCGGCCAGCTCCCTGAAGCTGAAGCCATGATAGCCGCCCGTCCGCGCGCGCGATTCGGCCGCGTCCAGGATGCGGTCACGCATTGTCCGTTCACCCATCGCCATCTCCCTATCGACCGATAGATCATACTTGACCGGAATGGCAAATTGTCCGACGAACTATCTATTGATAGATAGAAGGATCGACGAATGACAAATCCAGCTGTTTCTCTGGTGGTGGGGGGATCGTCCGGGATCGGCCTTGCGACCGTCCGGGACCTTGCCCGGCAGGGCCGCGCCATCCTGATCGTGGGGCGAGACGCGGCAAAGCTGGCCGAGGCGCGAGCGGTGGCCGTCCGCGCCGGCGCCAGCGCCGTGGAAACCATCGGCAGCGACCTTTCCGACCCCGCCGCCGTCGAGGCCCTGGTGGCGCGGATCGACGCGGAACCCGGCCATATCGATCAGCTGGTCAACGCCGCCGGGATCTTTTCACCCAAGACGTTCCTCGACCACACGCCGGACGATTACGACGCCTACGCCCGGCTGAATCGCGCGTTCTTCTTCATCACCCAGGCCGTGGTGCGCAACATGATCCGCCACGGGGGCGGGGCGATCGTGAACGTCGGTTCGATGTGGGCCCGGCAGGCGATCAAGGCCACGCCCTCCTCGGCCTACTCCATGGCTAAGGCGGGGCTACACTCACTCACCCAGCATCTCGCCATGGAGCTCGCGGACCACCACATCCGCGTGAACGCCGTCTCGCCGGCGGTTGTCGTCACTCCCATCTATGGCGCCTTCATCGATCCGACGAAGATCGAGGAGACCCTGACCGGCGCGTTTGACGCCTTCCATCCGATCGGGCGGGTCG